>CDZN01001022.1_pt1 | contig 198799 bp, 153 predicted proteins | sample 557701 | NCBI WGS metagenome assembly CDZN01 (sample SAMEA3182089, study PRJEB8094) | gut metagenome | biome: human; feature: gut; material: Stool; isolation source: human stools | place: Canada | collected 2013-02-04 | reverse complement strand
GATTAACATCGAGGAGGAAATGAAGTCATCGTACATTGACTACTCCATGTCGGTCATCGTTTCGCGTGCCCTTCCGGATGTTAGAGATGGTTTTAAGCCTGTCCACCGTAGAATTCTCTTCGGAATGATGGGACTGGGAAATACGTCTGATAAACCTTATAAAAAATCAGCCAGAGTTGTAGGTGAAGTATTGGGTAAGTATCACCCGCATGGTGACTCTTCCGTTTACGGTGCATTAGTTCGTATGGCACAGCCTTGGGCAATGCGTTACATGGTGGTAGATGGCCAGGGTAACTATGGTTCGGTAGACGGCGATAGCGCAGCAGCTATGCGTTACACCGAGTGTCGCTTGCGCAAGATTGGTGAAGATATGATGCAAGACCTCGACAAAGAAACCGTTGATATGCAGAGCAACTTCGACGATTCTTTGCAGGAGCCTACCGTTATGCCTACCCGTATTCCAAACCTTTTGGTAAACGGTGCATCTGGTATTGCTGTAGGTATGGCAACCAATATGCCTACCCACAACCTTTCAGAGGTTATTGATGCTTGCATCGCATACATCGAGAACAACGATATCGAGATAGAGGAGTTGATGAACTATGTGAAAGCTCCCGATTTCCCAACAGGAGGATATATATATGGTATGAGTGGCGTACGCGAGGCATATCTTACAGGTCGCGGTCGCGTTATCATGCGTGCAAGAGCAGAAATTGAAACCAGTTCTACACATGACAAAATTGTCATCACGGAAATCCCGTATGGTGTCAATAAGGCGGAACTGATCAAGAATATCGCTGATTTAGCCAATGATAAGAAGATAGAAGGTATCTCCAATGCCAATGATGAGTCTGACCGTGAAGGTATGCGTATTGTAATTGATATCAAACGTGATGCCAACGCCAGCGTAGTCTTGAATAAGCTCTATAAGATGACGTTGTTACAGACTTCTTTCAGTGTGAACAACGTAGCATTGGTACACGGGCGTCCTCGTTTGCTGAATCTGAAAGACATGATTAAGTACTTCGTAGAACATCGCCATGAGGTGGTTATCCGTCGTACTCAATATGACTTACGTAAGGCTAAAGAACGCGCTCATATATTGGAAGGCTTAATCATTGCATCAGATAATATCGATGAAGTAATCCGTATCATCCGTGCCGCAAAGACACCTAATGATGCTATTGCCGGCTTGATAGAACGCTTCCAATTAACAGAAATTCAGTCTCGTGCCATCGTAGAAATGCGTTTGCGCCAATTGACCGGACTGATGCAGGATCAGCTTCATGCTGAATATGAAGAAGTAATGAAGATGATTGCTTATTACGAAGAAATTCTTTCGAATGACGAACTTTGCCGCAAAGTTATTACTGATGAATTAATTGAAGTAAAAGCAAAATACGGAGATGAACGTCGTTCTGAAATTGTTTATTCATCCGAAGAATTCAATCCGGAAGATTTCTATGCAGATGACGAAATGATTATTACCATTTCTCATATGGGCTATATTAAACGTACTCCGTTGAGTGAGTTCCGTGCTCAAAACCGTGGTGGAGTAGGCTCCAAGGGTACAGATACCCGCGATGCAGACTTCATTGAACACATATATCCGGCAACCATGCACAATACCATGATGTTCTTTACTCAAAAGGGTAAGTGCTATTGGCTCAAAGTATATGAAATCCCCGAAGGTACCAAGAATTCCAAGGGACGTGCCATCCAAAACTTGCTGAATATTGATTCAGACGATGCTGTAAATGCATATCTGCGTGTGAAGAACCTTTCTGACACAGACTTCATCAACAGCCATTATGTCTTATTCTGTACCAAGAATGGTGTTATTAAGAAGACATTACTTGAACAGTATTCCCGCCCTCGCCAGAATGGTGTAAACGCTATTACTATCCGTGAGGACGACCGCGTTATCGAAGTACGTATGACTAACGGTGACAACGAAATTATCATTGCCAATCGTAATGGACGTGCTATTCGCTTCCACGAAAGTGCTGTACGCGTTATGGGACGTACTGCAACCGGTGTGCGTGGTATGACGCTTGACGAAGACGGGCAAGATGAAGTTGTTGGAATGATTTGCATCAAAGATCCTGAAGCAGAAACCATTATGGTAGTTTCTGAACAAGGTTATGGCAAACGTTCTGATATCGAAGACTACCGTAAGACTAATCGTGGCGGTAAGGGTGTTAAGACGATGAATATCACCGATAAAACAGGTAAATTGGTAACAATTAAGTCTGTAACAGATGATAATGACTTGATGATTATCAATAAATCTGGTATCACCATTCGTCTGAAAGTTGCTGATGTCCGTATTATGGGTCGTGCTACCCAAGGTGTTCGTCTGATCAATCTTGAAAAGAGAAACGATGAGATCGGTTCAGTATGTAAGGTTACATCAGAAAGTATGGAAGATGAAATTCCTGTTGATGATGAAAATTCCCCGATTCCCACTATAAATGAGGTAGAAGGAGAGGAGGAAGACTATAACTCTGATAATAAAGTCAATAATGAAGATGAAGAATAGACATAATATTAATTTTAATTTTACAACTATCATGAAAAGAGTATTATTTTCAGTGATTTTATTGCTCGCTGCAGGCTTCACTTTCGCTCAAGAAAAGACTGTGAAAGAAGCTAAAAGCATTGCAAATGAAGTGAATCCGGACTTTAATAAGGCCGAGCAGCTCATCAATCAAGCCTTGACTAATCCTGAAACAAAGGATAATGCCGATACTTGGGATGTAGCAGGTTTTATTCAGAAAAGGATTAATGAAAAACAGATGGAAAATGCCTATTTAAGAAAACCTTATGATACTCTTAAGGTATATAATAGCGCATTGAATATGTGCAAATACTACCTTAAGTGCGATGAACTCGCACAGGTTCCAAATGAAAAGGGAAAAATCAAGAACAAGTACAGAAAACCCAATGCTGCTGCTATTGTAGCAGAACGCCCAAACTTGATCAATGGCGGTATTCAATATTATAACTTAGAGAAGAACAAAGAAGCATTAGATTTCTTTGGAACTTATATTGAAATTGCTCAGAATCCGATGTTTGAAAAGGAAAACTTCTTGCAGACAGATACACTCTTAGCTCAGATTGCTTATTATGCAAGCTTGGCAGCAGCAAAGATGGAGGATTATCCCAGTGTTCTGAAATATGCTCCTTATGCACAGAACGACAAAGAAGTAGGTCAGTATGCTATGGAGTTCATCTCTACAGCTTTAAAAGCACAAGGCGATACTGTTAAGTGGATTGCTTCATTAAAAGAAGGTTTGCAAAAATACCCTCAGCATTCATTCTTCTTCGGTCATTTAATTGATTATTATAGCAATAACAATAAATACGATGAAGCCATGCAATTCGCTGATGAAATGTTAGCTAAAGACCCCAATAATACATTCTATCTGTACGTAAAAGGATATCTTTACCACAATATGAAGGATTATGATAAGGCTATTGAATACTACAAAAAGACAATTGAAGTAGATCCTACTTATGCAGAAGCTTATTCCAATTTAGGACTGATCTACTGTCTCCAAGCTCAAGACTTCTCAGAAAAAGCTACTACTGACGTTAATGATCCTAAATATAAAGAAGATCAGATTACTTTGAAAGCTTTCTATGAAAATGCAAAACCTTGCTATGAAAAAGCAAGAGAATTAAAACCTGACCAAAAGGATTTATGGTTGAATGGTCTTTACAGAGTATATTATAATTTAGATATGGGACCAGAATTTGAAGAAATTGAAAAGCTGATGTAGTATAAACTTAAAAAACTGCTTTTTGAAGTGAACCCTAAAAGTTAGACAAAAAACTTTTAGGGTTTATTTTATATGATTAAGTACACATACCGTATAAGCCGCACCGCACTTGAGGGCTGGGGACGTTTAACCCGCAATAAAATAAGGCTACACGCCACTCCGTACACACAGGGGCAGGACCGCCAAAAGATATGGGTAGACCTAAGAAGTTGGCTTTAATTATGCAAGAAGAATATTAGTGCCATATATTAAACATAATCGTTATTATTAATTTGAAATGCTTGCGCTATTTATTTTAGCTTGGGCGTCCATAAATAACTAACAGCGGTGTATCGGAATGAAAAATCATCTTCCGAGCAATACCTGGATTAAATAAGCGAGAGAATATATTACGTTTATAAGTAGTCAACGTAATTATATCAATATGATTAGTTTTTATGTAATTATCTAAGCTGTTCAAGAAATCATCATTCATCACAACATCATAATGAATTTCCAGGTCCGGATACTGTTTTTGAAAATATTCCTTAATACCACCTAATTTAATTTCATTCCAAGTGTCCTTAACATCTGACAGATGAATCAAAGATACAGAGAAATGAAATGGCTTTAAAGCAGCAATCAAAGAATCGAATGCAATTAAATCCCGTTGATCAAAATTGGTGATAAATGCAATACGTTTAGCTTCTGCCAGCTGTTTAAATGGAGTATTCTCCGGAATGGCTAAAACTGGTACGCGGCTTCGCTCAATTACCTCAGCAGTTACACTACCAATTAAATCTATATCTTTCTGATTTTTACCACGAGTCCCCATAATCACAATACGTGGCCGATATTCCTTCGAATAACGAAGAATTTCCTCTTCTGGAATACCTTCACGCAATACACAACTATATTTTACATTCGGGAACTCTCCTGAAGCTACTTTTGCTTTTACCTTGTCAGATAAAGTATTTAAGTCTGCATGAACTTTTTGTAATATGTTTTTTACATTTTCATCGTCTGTTAGCTGATAATTAAAAACGTCTCCATAAGGTAATGACGTGGTATAGATTGGTGTAAAATAAACATGAAGCAACACAACTTCCGCTCCCATATTCTGAGCGAAATTAAAACCAAACTCACATGCCTTCATTGAATAATTAGAAAAGTCTACAGGAATTAAGACCTTATTACTCTCCTTTTCTACTTTGGGCGACTTCCCTCCCACTACCTCTTCAGAAAGCCAAGCAGAGCTCTCAGTTATCTTCAATGCACGCGGTAGATCGCTTTCTTTTATACGTAAGCGCACACCTGAAGACACTACAGGTTGTATTTGATTTACATTATGAATATAGGTTTCAACACCTTCATTTTCAAGCACATTCTTCAATATCTGAGCTTTTGCATAAGTCAGAATAGCTAAGGTTACTAACTTGTCTTCCATAATCAACTGTTTTTACTTTATAAACAAATAAGAAATCCCAATTGTTTGTTTATCAATTGGGATTCATTTATAACTTTCTTTTCTTAAGCTCGAACAGGCTCAGCACTGGCATTCATTTCATCTAGAATTTTTAGAGCCCTGTCAAGGACGGTAGTATCATCCAGCATTACCAAACCACCATCCGGACCAGGCTCTAAATGTATCCCAACACTCTTACCTTCTTTAAAATTGTGACCGCCAAAAAAATTTCTAACTGTATCGACGTTCAATCCGAGCTCATCGGCTATTCTATGCATACTACCAGTAGGTAATGAATCTTTAATTCTGCGAAGTTCATTAAATGTTATTGTTCTCATATTTATAAATTTAATGGTTAATAACTCTGTGAGTTTCACTTATCACGCTATAAACTTAAGGAAAAAAAAAGATAAAACAAACTATTTCGGTGTCTTTTTTACAAAAATAAAGAAGCCTGTCAAAAGAAGATTTGTATTTTCCCTTTCAACAGGCTTCTTTCTATTATTAACTATCTTATTATGAAAGAATTATATCTATCAGATAACTTCAACAGATGACGCAGGTACCCATCCTACTTTACCATCCTCTAAGCGGATTTCTTTCCATTCACGCATGGAGTTATCTTTAATTTCAACCTTCCGTCCCTCATGCAATATGAACAAACTGGTGCCACTTTCACTCGGAGTACTACGTACTGTTACACTTGGAGTTAATACGATAGCATTGTTACGATTCAATAGCTCATTTTTTTGTTGAAAAGCAAAGACATTCGCTAATAAAACTAACACCAGAAATACTATCCCTGCAATAAATCCTATTTTCTTCCACACGATTTGCTTGGAAAAGAAGAAGAAATAAAGAGATGCAAGCAACAAAAAGAAACAAACGACGCCTACCTTTGCCCAAGCATCCACACTCAAACAATTAATCAATGATTTCGTCCAAGATACAAAGAAAACCTCGGGTACAGGGATCACTTTATCAATCGTTTTTGCACGAGCAATCTCTAAATTAGCCCGAATATCAGCATTGCCTGGCTGTATTAAAAGTGCACGCTCATAATTTAAAATGGCTTTTGCTATATCACCAGCCTTATAGTAGCTATTTCCTAAGTTATAGTATACCTCGGCCGCTTCTCCTTCTTTCAGCAAAGCTTCATATATCTGAATAGCAGAGGCATAATCATTCTTCACGTATGCGCTATCTCCTTCTGCTTTTGTCACACTATTCTCTTGCGCAGCAGCTGAAAATTCAGTGTGTGAACCTATTGTTACCGAATCATTCGCTTGTTGTAATGTATCCGATGCAGTCTGTCCAGAAGAGGTCAATGCCATTAATAGGCCAACAAAAGTAAAAAACAGTATTTTTTTCATCATATAACCTCCTAATTAATGTTTAATAGAATTCTCCATTTTACTTATTACTGCTAATGAAGCCGAATAGACTTTATCCATAGCCTGATTATCATCGCCAGGAGCAAAACGGGCAAACTCACAATCATTCAATGCAGCCAGGAATTCTTTAATCAAAGCATCCTCCACTCCATATTTACGAAGTTCCTCTTCAATATTATCTTTTGAAAGTCGAGAAACCGGAATATTCAATTTATCGCTTATATATCCCCAAAGAGCCTTCAAGACTTCGTCATAGAAAACATCTTTTTTATTCTCAGCCAACAACTTACCAGCTAACTTCATACGTTTAACAGCAACCTTATTTGCCTTTTTCGTACGCATTTTCGCAACATTAGCATTAGCAGCTATCTGCTTACGGTAAATGATAAAGAAAATGATAAACGCAACGCCAGGTACTAAATAGAGCAACCAATATAACATAGAGTCAAAGAAAAAGTCTCCCTTTTGAGAAAGCGTCACATCATTTTGCTTGATGAAGCGAATATCCTCATTCAAGACTTTCAAATCCTCTTTATTCGTAAAGTTAGCAATAGTTTGCGCTGCATTTCCTTCACCTTTCTCTACATGCAATTCATACTCTTCGGTAGTCAATATCTTATAAGTACGGGATTTGATATCAAAATAGCTGAATTTCACCGCTGGTATTTTAAATGTTCCGGCATTGCGTGGAATAGCCAGATATTCAATAACCTTACTACCCGAAAGCCCTGTACTTGTCAGCCTGAATTTATTATCAACTTTAGGGTCATATACCTCGAAGTCATCCGGGAATTTCACCTCAGGATCACCTATTAACTTCAAATTGCCTGTACCGGAAATGACAAGTTTAATAGTTACAGCATCGTTTGTCTTTACATTAGTACTATTAATGGAAGAAGAAATGCTAAACTCTCCCACTCCACCGGAAAAATCAGCAGGTTTATCGCCTGGTAAAGGTTTTACATCTACAGTTAGTTTCGGTGTCATCAATGTCTTTTTGACTTCAATGTAGTTGCTGCCACCATTAAAGAAAGCTTCAAATGGATCAGATACTTGAGTAGCTTTAGCAATAGAAGCATCAAAACGTGCCGGATCAATAGTCAAATTACCAGACTGCTGCGGAAACAGCACAAATTGCCGGTAAACGGTAGTTTGATAATTCCGTCCCTTATAATGTTCCAAGCTCCATTTTCTATCACCCGGAAGTTCTACTTCTTGTGAATGAAATCCCTTAAAATCAGGAAGTTTAACATTGTCAAAACCACGAAGGTCAACCAGAGTGTAAATTTTATAAGTCAGCAAGAATGCTTCTTGTTCATACACATTGGCCTTACTAATAGTAGGCAAAATAAAGAGATCCTGATTGGAAACAGAAGTTCCTGAAGAAGCACGGCTGGTATTGCCCTGTTGACTACTACTACCTCCGCCTGAAGAAGCTGCTCCGGCCTGATCTGCTGGCAGAACCTTGATTTGCACAGAATTAGAAACCATCTGATTACCATCGGCTGTAATTGTAGCTCCCGGAATTGTGAAACTACCCTCAGCAGTAGCCATCAGTATATAAGTGAAAGTAATACTGCTGGTTGAGGTCGATACCCCATTAACTATTTGCATACTACTTTGCTGAGAGCGACTGGGTCCCATCAGTACGTCAAATCCCTTAATAGAAGGAGCACGGAAATCCCTCACCTTCTGTGTAGTCACTGTATATGCCAGTCTGAACTGGTCACCCACCGCTACAGCATCAGGAGCTGACGCGGTAAATGACACCTTGTCATTAGCCAAAGCTTGCAGACTGACTACTACCAGTGCTATCCATAAGAAAATTAATTTTCTCATATATTATCGTATCTTTTATTATTTACCAATCCTTTTCCAAACGACCACCCTGGATAACTTGCTGTTTCTTCACCTTATCCTGTACATCTTTCTCATCCTGCATCACCGACTTCAAAAGCTGTTCAGCATTTTCCTTTGACATCTGATTTTCTTGTGGCTGAGGAGGTTGCTGCTGTTGATCCTGGTTCTGCTGATCTTGTTGATTTTGGTCTTGTTTGTCTTTATCTTGTTCTTTTTCCTGCTCCTTTTTGTCTTGATTCTGATCTTGGTTCTGGTCTTGATTCTGCTGATTCTGTTCCTGATCTTTCAGCATTTTCTGAGCCAAAGCCAAGTTATAACGCGTCTCGTTATCTTTCGGATTATTACGTAGTGACTCTTTGTATGCTTCCACAGCTTTGGCATAATCCTTACCGGAGTGGAATATTACTCCCATATTATGATAGATTTGAGCAAGATTACCCTTATCTTTCTCCATTTTAGTGGCAGCAACAAACTGCTCCATAGCCTCCTGCAACTTATTCTGTTGCATAAGTGTATTACCCAGATTATACATGGATATCGCTGACTTCGGATTCACATCAATAGCCTTCCGATAATTCACTTCAGCATTTACATACGTACTATCTTTATAAGCACGGTTTCCCTTACGAATATAGTCGCGTTCCGCTTTCTGTGCAGAAACTGAAATAGCCGTCAGTAGCAGCAAGATAATTCCGATAGTTCTATTTCTCATCATCATACCTTTCTTCCTTTTTAAACAGATGGATATTACGGAATAACGGGTTTTTACGTTCCAAAATCAGCATTTCAGCCAACAACAGTAACAATATAATCCATGCAACAGCCTGGAATTGTTCGTTGAACTCTGTATAAACCTGTGTTTCCACATCCGCTTTCGCCATTTTATTAATCTCCTGAGCAATCACTTTTTGTGCAGCATTTGAGTTGTCTACACGCACATAAATCCCATCTCCTGCCTGAGCTATTTCCTGACACATCTGCTCATTCAAGCGGGTTACAACCACGTTTCCATCACGGTCACGGCGGAAGTCATTGGTTCCTTCTACGGGGATAGGTGCACCATCAGGCATACCCACACCCAGAACACTGACTTGAATACCTTTTTCTGCAGCAGCCTTGGCAGCTTCCACAGCTCCGCCTTCATGGTTTTCACCGTCAGTAATAACGATGACGGCACGCCCTACTCCTTCCTGGGGTGTAAAACTGCGGGTAGCCAGATTAATAGCTGCACCGATAGCCGTACCCTGCTTGGATATCAACGATGGATTAATAGATTCCAAAAACATCTTGGCAGAAATATAATCGCTTGTAATAGGCAACTGTGTAAAGGCATCACCGGCAAACACAATCATACCTACCTTATCATTCTCCATCTTGTCAACCAATTGTGCTACCAGTCTCTTGGCTTTCTCCAGACGACTGGGTTGTACATCTTGTGCCAACATAGAGTTAGAAATATCCAACGCAATCATTACCTCTACTCCCTGACGCTTCACAGTCTCCAACTTGGAGCCAAACTGCGGACGTGCCAGCAATACAGCAAACAGTCCGATTGCAGCAAACACCAGCCAAAACTTCACATCCGGACGATATTTAGATACATCCGGCATCAACTGTGCCATTAGCACCGGATCGCCAAACTTGCGGATCGCTTTCCGTCTCCGATAATTGGAGTACAGGTAGAAAGCCGCCAGGAAAGGCAACAGGAGCAACAGGTATAAATATGTAGGTTCTTCAAATCGAAACATCTTTCTATGTACAATTTAGTAATTTACAATTAATACATTGTTTTAAGGTATCTTCTTCAAGATAGAATTACGAAGCAATACTTCAAGTAACACGCACAAGAATGCCGCCAAAGCAAACCAACGGTATTCTTCCTGGCGCTTGCTGTATTCCTTCACATTCAACTTGGTTTTCTCCAACTTATCGATCTCCTCATATACCTCTTTCAGCTTAGAATTACTGGTAGCACGGAAATAATTACCTTCTGTGGTAGCCGCAATCTGCGTCAGTGTCTTTTCATCAATCTCCACCGGCATATTGACATACTGCACAGTGTTACCCACTGGATAAGGATACGGAGCCATTCCGTTTGTACCTACACCAATTGTATAAACCCGGATACCAAAACTCTTAGCTATTTCTGCCGCAGTCAGCGGAGATATATCTCCTTTATTATTTGTACCATCCGTCAACAGAATGATTACTTTAGACTTCGCTTTACTATCTTTCAGGCGGGTAACAGCATTAGCAATACCCATACCGACTGCTGTTCCATCTTCAATAATACCACACTTAATGCCTTGAAACAGATTCAGAAGCACTGCATGATCCACCGTCAACGGACATTGCGTAAAACTTTCACCGGCAAATAAAGTTATACCGATATTATCATTGGGCCGACCATTGATAAACTCCGCAGCCACATCTTTAGCAGCTTCCAGACGATTCGGTTTCAAATCCTCTGCCAGCATACTGGTAGATACGTCGATGGCCATCATAATATCTATACCTTCAATTTCACTGTTTTGCCAGCTATTAGTAGTTTGAGGACGCGCCAACACTACGATAATCAATGCCAAAGCAATAATCCGTAACATAAAAGGCACATGCAACAAATAGTTCTTATAACTCTTCGGCGTATGAGCATATACACGAGCATCCGAAATCTGAAGTGTAGCTTCATTATTCCTCCGCTTCATAATATACCATACTATATAAGGTATAAGCAACAGCAGCAAAAACAAATATTCAATATTGGCAAAAACCATTGTATTTACTATTTAACAATTTACTATTTAAGATTGGAGTTACCCTTAAATTCTGCTACTACGCAAAATAATTGTATAACTGCATTCCAATATAAACGAACGAACCAATCAAGGCAACCGACAATACTACGATGCCTATGCCCAGCAATATTTTAGTACGCAATGAACGTTTCTCAATGATGGTAATTTCAGTGGGTTGCGGTTTTGCATTCTCCACTTCTTTCTCCTTGGTTTCATTGATAAATTCGATGGCATTGATCAGATTCGCATCATTTTCGTTCATCAACGGATTATGTTTAGCGAACTTCACCAAATCGGCAGTCTCAAAAAGAGAACGTAAATCTGTAATAGCTTCTTTATCTTGCATTTCAAGCAGCTTTTCTATAATCTCCGAAGAGGTCATTTCCAAAGCATTGAAACCAAAACGCTCTTTAATATACGTACGCAAAGTATCTGTCAATTCCGTGTAATACTCCTTCGGCTGTCCCTTTTGCCATACTTTTTCCCCTTTGATACGCTCTATTTCTTTCATCGCCATCTGATGCGGAGGTAACTTCGGTTCAACCTTTACCTTACGGATAATAGGTTTATTGTCACAGATACGCATGATCAGATAGATAAGTAATAATGCAATCGGAATAAGCAATATGCCACAGGTGATAATCCCATACCAATCTTCCCACACAAAAGGAGGTTGCATTACTGTCTTCGGACCAAAAAACTGTTCCGGATTCTCTGGATCCAATGGCACATTCATCGAATATACCTTCAGTGCTAATGCCTTCGAACGATATGCCTTATTATCCACCAATACTTCCATCGGTGGCAGATAATACAATGCCGAGTCAAATGATGTAACAGTATACTCCTGCGTAATCAGCATTCGTTTATCATCATTTATATACTGCGTATCCGGCTTTGCAACATCTATAATCTCCACACCGCTTACCAGTGTATCCGTATAAACAGGGAAAATAGCCCGTTTATCGGCATCCAAGGCTACCTGAAGTTTAATCTTCGCCTGGTCACCGATATAAATTTGCAGAGAGTCAATGGTAGCATCCACTGTTACCGACTGAGCCACTGCCTTGCCAGTCAACATCCCCAATAGGGTTATCAGAAATAGATATCTTTTCATTTTTCCGATTAATTTCGTTTCGCAAACAAATTCATCAATGCTTTGACATAGTCCTGATCGGTGCGTACCGACACATTATCGACATTGCTCTTAGTGAATGTTTCGTTCAGTTCCACCTGTTTATTCACCCACCAGTCGTGATGAGCACGACGAACAGCACGCGACGAAGTATCAATCCACTGCTCATGTCCGGTCTCAGCATCCTTTATTTTCATCAAACCGATAGCCGGCAGTTCCTCTACCCTGCGGTCATACACCTGGATAGCCACCATATCATGTTTCCGGTTGGCGATAGTCATTGCATTCTTAAAGTTCCCCTGATCAATGAAATCGGATAACAGGAAGGCTGTACAACGACGCTTCATTACGTTTGTCAGATATTCCAGTCCGAGCCGGATGTCAGTCCTCCGACTCTCCGCTTTAAAGTCAATCAGTTCGCGAATAATATATAAGATATGCTTACGCCCTTTCTTAGGCGGAATGAATTTCTCTATCCGGTCAGAGAAAAAGATAACCCCGATTTTATCGTTGTTTTGTATAGCCGAAAAAGCCAACGTTGCAGCTATTTCCGTCACCATATCCTTTTTCATCTGCTTCACCGTACCGAATTCCAAACTACCGGAAACATCCACCAGCAACATAACGGTCAGCTCGCGCTCTTCTTCGAACACCTTCACGTAAGGCTTATTGAAGCGAGCGGTCACGTTCCAGTCAATGTCGCGTATGTCATCGCCAAACTGATATTCGCGTACCTCGGAAAATGCCATACCCCTACCCTTGAAAGCCGAATGATACTGGCCGGCAAAGATATTGTTGGATAATCCGCGCGTCTTGATTTCAATCTGACGGACTTTTTTTAACAGTTCACTTGTTTCCATCTATATCGTTAAATAATTCCGTTAATAAATACCGGCAACGTTCTTTAAAAACGTTGGCAAGATTCTTTAAAAACGTTCACACCATTTATTAACAGGTCTCGGAAGACCTTTTTAAAAATGCTTACTTAATTAAGGTACTTCAACCTTATTCAGTATTTTGCTGATGATCTCGTCAGAAGTCAGGTTGCTGGCCTCTGCTTCATAAGTCAATCCGATACGATGACGCAATACGTCATGAGCCACGGCACGAACATCTTCAGGAATCACATAACCACGACGTTTGATGAAAGCATAAGTACGGGCAGCCAATGCCAGATTGATAGAGGCACGGGGAGAACCACCGAAACCAATCATATCTTTCAGTTCCTTCAGATCATATTTCTCCGGGTAACGGGTAGCAAATACAATATCAACAATGTAGCGTTCAATCTTCTCATCCAGATATACCTGACGAACAACTTTACGTGCTTCAATAATCTCCTGAGCTTTCAGAATAGGCTTCACATTGAATTTATCGCCATTGATATTCTGGCGGATAATCATTTTTTCTTCTTCCATCTTCGGATAGTCGATAACCACTTTCAGCATGAAACGGTCCACCTGTGCTTCAGGCAGCGGATAAGTACCTTCCTGCTCAATAGGATTCTGTGTAGCAAGTACAAGGAAAGGTTCGGGCAACGGGAATGTTTCCGTACCAATAGTTACCTGACGTTCCTGCATCGCTTCCAGCAAAGCACTCTGTACCTTGGCCGGAGCACGGTTAATTTCATCTGCCAGAACGAAGTTGGCAAAAACAGGTCCTTTCTTTACTTGGAACGTTTCGTCTTTCTGACTGTAAACCATTGTACCGATAACGTCAGCAGGCAGCAAATCGGGAGTAAACTGTACACGACTGTATTGTGCATCGATCAATGAGGCAAGCGTCTTAATCGCCAATGTCTTTGCCAAACCGGGCACACCTTCTAATAATACGTGTCCATCAGACAGCAAACCGATTAACAATGACTCTACCAGATGTTTTTGTCCTACGATGATCTGGTCCATACCAGCAGTAAGGTTGGTAACAAAAGAACTTTGTCTTTCAATCCGCTCGTTCAGTTCGCGGATATCAATTGTTTCAGCCATAAATACTATTATTTTTATTGTTTAAATTCCATTGATTTCTCCAGTATGCTACTGGTAATTATTTTTTTCGCTCCCAAAAGTACAGGAATAAATTAACCATACCAACTAATTTTTATTAAAAAACAATTAGATTAAACTACTTTCATAGAGTTTAGTAGTTAACAATAGTTTCTGAAAAGAATTTCAAATTCGCAGACAGGAATAAATAGCAAATCACCCCTGCAAGTGAAGTATTATCAACTTGCAGGGGTGCAATATTTTCTTTTATTTCTTTTCGAGCTCCGGTATCTTGATTACAGTACCATACGGCACATGATCGGGATTCTTTATAACACCCGAATTATACTTCACAATATAGGGCCACAGGGCCTTAGTCCCGTAAAAGCGAAGTGCAACCTTTGTCAGAGTTTCTCCTTCCTGGATAGTATGAGTAGCTTTCGTACCTACAATCTTATAATTTACAGAGTCTGGCTCAAAAGGAGTTGCAGCAGCTTTCTTTGTCTCTTTTTTAGGAGCAGCAGCAGGAGTCTCCTGCTTTGCAACCGGCTTCGGCTCTTCAACAACTTTAGGAGTAACAACTTCTGCCACAGTATCTTTCTTCGCAACCACAGTTGTGGTATCTTTTCGAACAATACTATCCGTCAGAGCGACCGGAACGGCTGGTTTCTCTATCTTTTCATCAGCAACTTTCTCTGTTGGCGGTGGAGATATTCTGTCAAATAAATCCGGATAATACATAAAAGTAACAGCACCTACACATAATAATACAACAAGTATTACGATTCCAATGAAAAACTTCATCGTAGAACTATCTGCTCTATTCACAGGAGGTGATGGAGGTTCAGGAACTTCATAAGTAGGCACCAAATCTTCTTGATTCTTTTGTTCTGTCAGAGATTCTTCTACGCACTCATTCACCGGAGTAGCTGCCTCTGTTACAGACTGTTTTACTTCTCCAGATAGAACGACAGGTGCCTCTACAAACTGTTCTGACTCTTCAATCTGAATGACAGGTTCCGCCTGATCAACCTGAATTTCTTCATCCTGAACAAGTTGTTCTGTAGTTTCTATTACTTCTTCAACTACCTGAATATGTTCCTCAGCTACTACTACAGATTCTTCTTTAACAATTTCAGCAGTTTCCTCAATGATCTCAGTTGGTACTTCTACCACTTCCACAGACTCCTCTACAGTTTCAGCTGATACTTCTATTGATTCTTCTACAGTCTCTATAGTTTCCTCTGAAACAACATCTGCCACTTCTGTATTAACGACAGACTTTTCTGATTCCACAAGCACCTCTTCTTTTTCCTCCTCTTCGGAATTATCCTCCACCGGTGTATCTTCTAACACGGTTTCATCATTCAATACCACAGTCTCAAAGTGAGAAAAAGGCTTGTTTATCAAGTCCTTCAAGGCAGGTTCCGGAGCAAATGAAACTTTTGTATGCCCCTGTATTTCAAATCGTTCCCCTGTATTTATATTTACGCTCTCACGACTCTCTACATCAATCAGTTTAAATGTGCCCAAGCCTCTAATCTTTACATACTTATCATTCTCCAGCGACTCTTCAATCAACTGAAAAAACTCTTTCACGAAGCTCTCGGCATCCGCCTTATCCATGCCATGTTTTTCTGCGAGCAATTCTATTAAATTCTGTATATTCAGCTTCTCATTCATATTTATGGAAGATTACTTGAGTAAAAGAGGATTACTTAAACTTATCTTTCAGAGCCGTGCTGGGTCTGTATGTTAATACTAATTTAGGTGGAACCAACATGCGTAATTTGGTTGTAGGATTGATAGTGATACGCTCCGCTTTCTTCTTTACCTCGAACGTACCGAAACTTTGTACAGAAATGGCATTTCCTTCTTGCAACTGTTGCGTCATATCCGACAGCAAAGATGCAATCAGTTCGGATGTGTCCTTTATGGTATATCCCAATCTTCGTGACAATTCTGAAGTAAATTCTTTATTATTCAAAATCCAGCTATTTTTATAAAGTTCGGTGCTATATTAGCAAAACTTCCGCACATACACAAATTCTTCAGGAAAATTATTTAAATAACTCGCCCAAAAAGATCGAAATCATCGGAATTTATAATCTCTACCTGGTAAAAGTTACCAATAAGCAATTTCTGTTTACCCTGTTCTATCAGAACTTCCGGATCTACTTCTGGGGAGTCAAATTCCGTACGGCCAATATAATAATCTCCTTCCAAACGATCGATAATTACTTTAAGGCATTGACCGACCTTTGCTGCACTCTGTTCTGCCGAAATCCCTTGCTGAATTGACATCAACTCATCCAGGCGTGCTTGTTTCACTTCCTGAGGAATTTCATCCTCATAGTGTGCAGCAGCATAAGTACCTTCTTCTTCGGAATAAGTAAAAGCCCCCATTCTATCGAAACGAGCCTTACGAATAAACTCTTTTAATTCCTCAAAATCAGTTTCCGTTTCTCCCGGATGTCCTACCATCAAAGTAGTGCGCAGATGAATACCCGGTACTTCTTTGCGGAATTGCTCTATCAGATGATAGGTTTCTTCCTGAGTCACATGTCGCCGCATCTTCTCCAGCATCGGATTACTGATATGCTGAAGAGCGATATCCATATACCTGCACACATTAGGACGCTCACGCATGACTCGGAATAAATCCATAGGAAAATGTGCCGGATAAGCATAATGCAGCCGAATCCACTCCACACCAGGGACTTCAGAAATACGTTCTATTAATTCGGGGAGCATTTGCTTCTTATATAAATCCACTCCATAATATGTCAATTCCTGAGCAATAACCTGAAACTCTTTCACTCCCTTATTTACCAAATAACGAACTTCATCCAAGATCTCTTCCATCGGACGTGAGACATGTTTTCCTGTAATAATAGGAATAGCACAATACGAACACTTCCGATCACAACCTTCTGATATTTTCAGATATGCGTAGTGCTTAGGAGTGGTAAGTGTACGTTCTATATGAAACTCTTCGTGATATGCCTTACCAAGATCCTGCAACAACTCCACCCAGTTAAATTTACCATAAAATTTATCTACTTGTGGAATTTCGATAGCTAATTCTTTCAGATAACGCTCCGAAAGACATCCCATTACATATAATTTTTCTAAATCCCCTTCTTCCTTTGCCTGTGCAAATTCCAAAATCATATTGATGGACTCTTCCTTTGCATCACCGATGAAACCACAAGTATTGATCACTGCAATTTCTCCCTCAGGCTTTTCCGTATCATGAGTCACATGATATCCAGCTTCTTCTAATTGCCGCATCAAATGCTCCGAGTCCACTAGGTTTTTAGAACATCCTAACGTTATAATATCAATGGTTTTCCGCTTCATGCATTCTCTCCAAACAACGAATCAACAAATTCTTTCTTACGGAACACCTGCAGATCTTCCATACCTTCACCCAGACCAATGTATTTTACCGGTATTTTGAACTGATCGGAAATGCCAATAACAACTCCCCCTTTCGCAGTGCCATCTAATTTAGTAATAGCCATCGCAGTCACTTCCGTAGCCAATGTGAACTGTTTAGCCTGCTCAAATGCATTTTGCCCGGTGGAACCGTCCAAAACCAGCAAAACCTCATTAGGAGCATCAGGAACCACTTTCTTCATTACATTCTTAATCTTAGTCAACTCGTTCATCAAGCCAACTTTATTATGAATACGTCCGGCAGTATCAATGATTACCACATCGGCATTATTAGCAACAGCAGAATTCAAAGTATCATAAGCCACAGAAGCTGGATCAGCGCCCATTTTTTGTTTGATTACAGGTACTCCTACCCGACTCCCCCAAATATCCAATTGTTCGACAGCTGCCGCACGGAAAGTATCCGCAGCACCCAGATAAACACTTTTACCAGCTTTTTTAAATTGATAAGCCAATTTACCAATAGTAGTCGTTTTACCGACTCCATTCACTCCCACTACCATAATAACGTAAGGTTTCTTCTCAATCGGAGCTTCAAAGTCATCCACATCATCTGAATTATTTTCCGTCAATAAGGCAGCGATTTCATCGCGCAAAATGGTGTTCAATTCTTGCGCATTCATATATTTCTCTGACGCAGCGCGTTTCTCTATACGTTGAATAATATTCAATGTCGTTTCCACACCTACATCCGATGTTATCAACACCTCTTCCAGATTATCAAGCACTTCATCATCCACTTTCGACTTTCCTGCCACAACACGGGCAATTTTTCCGAACACACTTTCCTTTGTCTTAGATAATCCTTTATCTAATGTTTCCTTTTTATCTTTTGAGAAAAAACTAAAAAATCCCATACTCTATCTATTAATACAATACATTATGCCACAAAGATATAACAAAGTAATGAAAGTACAGGGATAAAGTACAAAAAAAATCCCCTTATCGGAATACGATAAGAGGATTCTATATTCAAACGTCTTTCGACAGACTATCTTATTTCTTGAAAAAGTCTTGTACTTTTTCGTTCAATACCATCTGTTCATCAAAAGTGTAAGCACCAGTTTTGGGTGACTTAACCATCTTGATAACCTTTGTATAAGCACGACCTTCTTTAGAACCTTCGTGCAAACTTGCTACAGTTTTCTTTGCCATGGGTTATACCTTATTATTTAATTTCTTTATGTACTGTTACTCTCTTCAGGATCGGGTTGTATTTCTTCAATTCCAATCTTTCAGTTGTATTCTTTCTGTTTTTTGTAGTGATATAACGAGAAGTTCCCGGCATACCACTATCTTTGTGTTCTGTGCATTCCAGAATCACCTGTACTCTGTTACCTTTTGCTTTCTTTGCCATAATCAGTATTCTCCTCTACTTTTAGCCAATTACTTTAATGCTTTTCCAATCACAATAACCTTTTGCTACTGCATCGTTCAAAGCAGCGTCCAGTCCTTTCTTATTAATAATACGCAGACCGTTAGCACAAATGCTAAGGCTGATCCAGCAATCTTGCTCTACATAGTAGAACTTTTTGTTAAACAAGTTCAAATCAAAGGTTCTCTTAGTTCTTCTCTTTGAGTGTGAAACATTGTTGCCAATCATGGCTTTCTTTCCGGTAATTTGACAAATCTTCGACATTTCTATCTTATTTTTATAGTTTTTATCTATACTTATTTCAAACAGAGCGCAAAGTAAGTACTTTTATCGATACCAAACAAGTTTTTCATAAAATAATTCACTGTCTGATAGCATTTTTTCTTCATTTTAAGCATGTACGGAGCATCTTTAAAGCATTCTGAATAGCATTTTGCACATTCCTGGTTCTTCCGTCATCCCCCTCTTGTTTGAAAGTTACAATTTCATTTTTATAGGCAGCCGCAATCCACACTGTTCCGACAGGTTTTTCGGATGTACCTCCTCCCGGACCGGCAATCCCGGATGTGGCAACAGCACAATCCGTTTTCAATGCTTTCATCGCACCTTTCACCATTTCAATCACTGTTTCCTGACTGACGGCTCCATACCTTTCCAATGTTTCAGCAGAAACATGAAGCAGAGATATCTTTACCTCATTGGAATAAGCCACAATTCCCCCATTGAAGTATTCCGAACTTCCCGGAACAGAAGTCACTAAAGCAGCAACACCTCCTCCTGTACAACTTTCTGCGGTGGAAAGGGATAAATTCTTCGATTTTAGTAATTCACCGACTTCTTCTTCCAGTTTCATATACCTTATTATATATAATTTATATTTTTGTTCTATTTTTCCTACTGATATTACCCGAACCGTGTCCGGACCGTATTTGCTCCGTATCTATAGCTTTGGAGCAGATACGGAGCAGGTACGGCCCAGACACGGACCGGGTGCGGTGCGGACAAAGAAATGTTCTAAAACTCCTTTCACTTCAATGTGACACGCGAATAAGCCGGCGCATCTATCGAACAGAAATCCTTATCCTGATATTTAAAATAACCAGTAATGGCAATCATGGCAGCATTATCCGTTGTATAGCTGAATTTAGGGATAAATATCCTCCATCCATACTTTTCAGCATGTTCACGGAAAGCATTACGCAGGCCGTTATTAGCAGAAACCCCACCAGCCACGGCTACTTGCTTAATCTTATATTCCTTTGCAGCCTTACGAAGTTTGTCCATCAGAATATCTACAACAGTAGCTTCAAGTGAAGCAGCCAGATCAACCTTATGATGTTCGATGAAATCAGGATCTTCCTTCATCCAATCACGCAAAGAATACAAAAATGAGGTTTTCAAACCACTGAAACTATAATCTAATCCGGGAATATGAGGTTTACTGAAAGTAAAAGCCTTCGGATTGCCCTGGCGAGCCAGTTTATCAATAATCGGACCACCGGGATATCCCAGCCCCATCACTTTCGAACATTTATCAATAGCTTCCCCTGCAGCATCATCAATTGTCTGGCCCAAAATCTCCATGTCATTGTATGCCTTTACCAGGATAATCTGTGAATTTCCCCCTGATACAAGCAAGCAAAGAAAAGGAAATTCAGGTTGAATAGTATCCTCACCTTCTGCTTTAATAAAATGAGCTAACACATGTCCAGTCAAGTGATTAACATCAATCATTGGAACACCTAAGGAACGGGCAAAACCTTTGGCAAACGACACGCCTACCAACAAAGAACCCATCAACCCCGGTCCTCTTGTAAACGCCACCGCACTCAATTCTTCTTTAGTTACTCCGGCACGTTTTAATGCTTCATGAACCACTGGAACGATGTTTTGCTGATGTGCACGTGAAGCTAATTCGGGAACCACACCGCCATAGGCCTCATGCACCGCCTGACTGGAAACGACATTCGATAACAGATACCCATCTTTGATGACGGCAGCAGAGGTGTCGTCACAAGAGCTTTCTATTCCTAAAATTATTGTACTCATATCGTTATTTACGTTTAAACGCTGCAAAAGTAGTGATAAAAGTAGGATTGATAACGTATTATTTCATATTTTTGTTGGCTAATTCAAACAAACCGCCTATCAGAAAGTTAAAGAAGACAGTTCGCTGGGTGCTCGGTATTATACTTAGTTTGTATATCGGGACTATATTATTGTTGAACATTCCTTACGTTCAGCGACAAATATCTGTGCTCGTTGCGAACGAACTGGCTAATGTACTGGGTACACAACTAACCATCGGGCGGATCAATATGGGACTACTGAACCGCATTATTATTGACGACTTATTGTTAAACGACCAGTCAGACAAGGAAATGCTAAAAGTATCCCGCCTTTCTGCAAAATTCGATATACTTCCCTTGTTCAAGGGCAAAGTATCGATCAGTAACGTACAGTTATTCGGTTTCAACATCAACCTAGAAAAAAAAACACCAGAAGACATACCTAACTTCCAGTTCGTACTCGATGCATTTGCCTCTAAAGATACCATCAAAAAGGAAAGTAATCTGGACATACGTATCAACTCGTTGCTGATACGACGCGGTAAGATGTCTTATAACGTATTGTCGGCAGAAGAGACACCCGGAAAATTCAATGCACAACATATACAGCTACGAAACATCATCGCCAATATCTCGTTGAAAGCGCTCCAAAATGACTCTGTCAATGCAGCTGTGAAGCGCCTAAGCATTGAAGAAGAAAATTCCGGTTTTGAGTTAAAAAAACTAAGTCTCAAGATTGTAGCAAACAATCAGAAAATGAGCATTGAGAACTTCGCGATTGATTTGCCGAATACTTCGCTTGCAATGGATACCATCCGCATGGAGTATGACAGTTTGGGAGCTTTTAGAAACTTTACCAATGATGTACGCTTTTCCTTGCGAATATTTCCTTCGGACATTACTCTTTGTGACCTCACCCCCTTTGTTCCGGCCTTTTTCCCTTTCAAGGAAAATTTGCAAGTGGCTTTGGAAGCTAACGGTACTATCAATCAGTTGAATTGTCCTCATCTGTCGATTACAGGAAACCAGCATTTTCATTTAAGGGGAGATGTTTCCTTACAAGACCTGTCGCATCCTCAGGATGCATTCGTATTCGGCAACCTTTCCAGTTTATATGCTGATCCGGAAGGCATTGCATTTTTCGTTCGCAATTTAAGTAAAAACTACGAAGGTGTTCCTCCGGTACTGCAACGCTTAGGCACCATTTCGTTTAATGGGGAAGTCTCGGGATATTTCACAGATATTGTAACTTATGGCCTGGTGCGTACCGATATAGGTTCTATCAAGACCGACTTAAAATTAAGTTCAAATAAAGAAAAAGGTTATTTTTCTTATTCGGGTGCAGTAAAGACTGAAGAGTTTGAGCTAGGCAATATGCTGGCAAACGACCAGTTAGGAAAGGTCACATTCAATCTCAAGGTCGAAGGCAATCACTACGAAAAGCAATATCCTTCCATAGTAATGAAGGGATTAATCGCTTCCATCGACTATAGCGATTATAACTATGAGAACATCACACTCGACGGAGAATATAAACAAGGCGGTTTCAACGGAAAGATAGCATTGGATGACGAAAACGGTTCTGTTCTGCTAAATGGTAGCATTAATACAGCCAGTCGTGTACCGACTTTTAATTTCCATGCCGATATCCGTAATGTACGCCCCCACGAGCTTCACCTGACACCTAAATATGAAGATACGGCAGTTTCTATTCAGTTAACGGCTGATTTCACCGGTGGTTCCATCGATGAAATGAATGGAGAGATCAATATTGACAGCCTGCAATTCACAGCACCCGATAGAAACTATTTTCTGGACAACTTAAAAATAACCGCCACTCGGGAAGACGAATCGCATAAACAATTAAAAATAGCCTCTAATTTCCTGAATGCAAGTATTGAAGGAGATTATTCCTATCGCACACTACCCGCCAGTGTACTGAACATCATGCGAAGATATATTCCTGCTCTAATATTGCCGGACAAAAAAAACATAGAAAGTGAGAACAACTTCCATTTCGACATAAATATCTTTAATACGGATTTATTCTCCACCATCTTTAATATTCCGGTTAAGGTCTATACACATTCTACCCTAAAAGGATACTTTAATGACAAAGCACAGCGCCTGCGAGTAGAAGGATATTTCCCGCGTCTGCGCTATGGAGACAAGTTCCTTGAATCGGGTATGATCTTGTGTGAGAATCCCGGTGATAAATTTCATGCACGTGTACGATTCAGTAATCGCAAACCGGAAGGTTCCATCAACGTATCGTTAGACGCACAAGCCAAAGATGACCTTATTCAGACCTCTCTGAATTGGGGAAACAGTAGCGCTGTCACATATAGTGGCAAATTAGCTGCTGCTACACATTTCATCCGCACACAAGCTGAGGATCAGAACAAAAAGCGTTCCCGCTCAAACAAGAGTATTCCGGCTTTGAAAACCGTCGTCGATGTTCAAAAAACGGATATTATCCTGAATGACACTTTATGGGAAATACATCCGTCAAAAGTGGTAATCGACTCCGGAAAGATATATATAGACGACTTTTATTTCAGCCATAAAGACCGATACCTGCGCATCAACGGAACTATCTCAAAACAACCTCAGGATACGGTACGCCTGGATTTAAAAGATATCAATATAGGCTACGTATTTGATATTGCCGACCTTGGAGTTAATTTTAAAGGAGAAGCTACTGGTCCTGCCTATGCCAGCGGAGTATTGGAGAAGCCTGTTATGTATACTGACCTTTTCATCCGGGGCCTTGGACTAAATGACGGTTTATTGGGCGATGCCAACATTCACGGAGAATGGCACCATGAAGTAGAAGGTATCTATCTCGATGCCCATATCCATGAAAAAGATACAGCTAAAAGTCATGTATATGGCTACATATATCCCATAAAACCTAAAAGTGCGCTTGACTTACAGATTGAAGCTGACAACACCAATCTGAAATTCATAGAACACTACATGAGCAGTATCACACCTGAATTTAACGGACGTGCCAGCGGTCACGTACATTTCTATGGCAAATTCAAAGGGCTCACCATGGAAGGGCGCGTACTTGGCAATGCCTCCATGAAGGTAGACGTACTGAATACCACTTTCTTTATAAAAGACAGTATTCGCATAGAACCGAATGGACTGACTTTCCAAGATAACCGGATATTCGATACACAAGGCAATCAAGGACATGTAGACGGTTATCTGCATTATGAGCATTTCAAGAACCTGGAATACCGTTTCCAGTTTGGAGTGAACAACATGCTGGTAATGAACACGAAGGAGTCACTGGATTTTCCTTTTTATGGAACGGTATACGGAACGGGGAATGCCCTGATAGCAGGTAATGCAAGGGATGGAGTCAATATCGATGTAGCCATGACGACCAACCGGAATACCAACTTCGTATATATAAAGGATAATGTATCTTCAGCCGCCAGCAACCAATTCATCAAATTCGTGGATAAGACACCGCGCCGGGCTGTGCTGGATTCTATCAATCTGATTTCCGACTATGAACTGGCGCAACAAGAGATACAGCAGGAGGAAGAAAGTGACACGGATATTCGCCTGAACCTGCTCGTAGAAGCTACACCGGATGCAAGCATGAAGATAGTGATGGACCCCATCGCCGGTGATTACATCAGTGGACGAGGATCCGGAAATATCCGTACGGAATTTTATAACAAGGCTGACGATGTGAAGATGTTCGGTAATTATCGTATCAGCCAGGGAGTTTATAAATTCAGCCTGCAAGAGGTAATACGCAAGGACTTTACCATCAAAGATGGAAGCACTATCAGTTTCAACGGTCCTCCGTTGGATGCCACCATGGATATCCAAGCAAGTTATATGGTGAATTCCGCATCCTTGAATGACTTGGTGCCGAATGTAAGCAACTACGGAATTCCAACGAGTATCCGTGTAAACTGTATCATGAACCTGACGGGGCAACTAACTTCTCCGGACATCAAATTAAGTCTGGAAGTGCCTAATGAACGGGATGAAGTGCAAGCCCTTATCCGTAACTACATTTCAACGGACGAACAAATGAATATGCAGATCCTCTATCTGTTAGGTATCGGCAAATTCTATACACCCGAGAATGTAGATGCCACACAAAATTCGAATATGATGACTTCTGTGCTTTCATCCACCCTTTCGGGACAACTAAACAATGCACTTTCCAACATTATTAATAGTAACAACTGGAATATAGGTACCAACCTCAGCACCGGAGAAAAAGGCTGGACGGATATGGAATTCGAAGGAATGCTATCGGGGCAATTACTGAACAATCGTCTGCTTATCAATGGTAACTTCGGATACCGAGACAATCCGATGGCAAATACGAACTTTGTAGGTGACTTTGAAGCAGAATGGCTTGTGAACCGTAGCGGAGATATTCGCCTGAAAGCGTATAATGAGACGAACGACCGCTATTATACAAGAACCAATCTGACAACGCAAGGCATCGGTATCATTTTCAAGAAGGACTTCAACCGATGGAAAGAGCTTATGTTCTGGAATAAGTGGAGGTTGAAAAGACTGAGACGGGAAATGGAACAAAAAGAAGCGGAAAAGAACACCGAAGAGCAAACAGAAGAAACAGAAACCATCGCTACCCAAGCGGCAGCAAAAGCAAAAGAAAAGAGAGGGGGAAGTTAATTTTCCCCTTCTTTATTTTCATACAGGCTATCTATAATACCATCCGCCAATCCAATCACCGGAACATGTATATATTCGGAACGTACCACCTTGGCAATAGTCAGAAAGATTTCGGCAGCAGGAACTATAACATCTGCACGGTCAGCTTTCAAACTAAATGTATCCATACGCTGTTCTGGTGTCAAAGGCACCAGTTTATCATACAGAGTTTGCAATGAAGTGACGGGTAAACGCAGCTTCTTCTTATCTTTCTTCTCCGCCAATCGATAGAGCTTATTGATATTGCCACCGGAACCGATGATATTCACCTCTCCCAAGCCTTCAGTCAATCGCTCCAGATCATCATGCATTTGTCCCCACACTTCTTCACGGACCGCACCACTAAGCATACGTACCGTACCGATGTTGTAAGACAGGGAATGTTGCAGTTCTCCGTCAACCAGCAGGTTGATTTCAGTACTGCCACCACCGACATCTACATAGATATAATTACCTGTACGGTCGGCCATACACTCGATATGGTTGTTGTAGATCATTCTAGCTTCTTCCTGACCATCAATGACTTCAATAGAGATACCAGTATCTTTCAATATCTTCTTGATAATGAATTTCCCATTACGAGCATCCCGCATGGCCGAAGTAGCACAGGCACGGTAATTCGTCACATCATAAATCTTCATCAGTTGGCGGAAAGCTTTCATTAACCGGCGTAACTTTACAGCCTTCGTTTCGGACACTTCGCCTAAAGAAAACACATCGAAACCAAGCCGTAATGGCACACGAAGCAACAAAACTTTTGAGAGACGCTTGTTCAATACAGTCTCGTCTTCTTTTACTTTCTTAATTAAAAGCCGCACGGCATTAGAACCGATATCAATGGCGGCATAGCAAGTATGAGTAGTTGGCATATCTATTTATTAAAATTATGCAGATAAACTATAATTCGTTTACTACAAGATAATATTTATATAATTCTTCTTGTGAACGGAATGGCGCACCGCTTCCATCTTCTCCCATCCAGGGACGATTCTCCCCTGTTCCATCTACAACACTTCCCTGGCAAGTATCACGTAAGCCGAAGTCTATGACTTTCCACAAGTCTTCTTTGATCCGGGCATCGTAGACAGGAGCTATCACTTCTATACGATTATCAAGATTGCGGGGCATCCAGTCCGCCGAACCGATAAATGTCTTATTCTCACCACCGGCAGCAAAGATGAAGATACGCGAATGTTCCAGATACCGGTCGATAATACCACTGATATGGATAGTATCACTTATTCCGGGAATCCCCGTTACCAGCGAACAATTTCCACGCACCAACATATCTACAGGTACTCCGGCAGCCGAGGCTTCATATAGCTTCTTGACAATAGCAGAATCCGTTATATGGTTCACTTTCACGCGGATATACGCCGGACGCCCTGATTGCCGGTTCTTTATTTCATCATTAATCAGGCGAATAAAGCGTAGTTTCATTTCATTGGGAGATACCAGTAATTCTTTGAAATGAACAGGCGAATAAGGCTTCTCTATAAAAGTGAACACAGAATTTACCTCACGTACTACGGAACGGGACGCCGTCATCAGCATATAATCCGTATACATGCGTGCATTTCCTTCATGGAAGTTTCCTGTACTGATACAAGCAATATCACTTCCCGTCTTCATTCCGATATGGGTTATTTTGGAATGGACTTTCAACCCTTCCACCCCAAAAATCACATGAATGCCTGCATCCTGCATCTTTTTGGACCAATCGATATTGGATGCTTCATCAAAACGTGCCAGGAGTTCGATTACTACAGTCACCTTCTTACCGTTCCGTGCAGCACAAATCAGCGCTTTCACCACTTTAGAGTCTTTAGCCAGACGGTAAAGAGTCGTTTTTATACTCTTGACATCTTTACTTAGAGCCGCCTCCTGAAGCACGCGGATATAGTAATCAAAACTATGAAAAGGCACATGGATATATCTGTCCTGCTTTTGAATAAGACGCAGCAGACTCACATTCTCTTGCAACTCCGGCTTCAGTATGGGAAGCCAGTGCGGATATTTCAAGTCACAACGCCCGCAATCGGGAAAAGCCATCAGGTCTTTATGATTATGATAGCGCCCTCCGCCAAGCACAGTATCCAACTTATCCAGATTCAGGCGATTCATCACCCTCTTTAGTAAATCCTTTGGCATCTCCGCATCGTAGATAACCCGCAGGGCATCTCCTTTCTTTCGGCTCTTTACCGCTTTCGAAATCTTCTGAAGCGTACCATTGCGCAGGTCATTATCTATCTCCATTTCAGCATCTTTCGTAAACTTGAAAGCATACGCCTCGAAGCAATCGTATTCCATACCGGAGAAAATCATCGGCAAGCAAAAACGGATCACATCATCCAGATACATCAGATAACTGCGTTCTTCACGATCGGGCAGACGAATGAAACGTCCGCAAACAGGAACCGGAAGCTCTATCAGAGCATAATCGGTACGAGACGGTAACTTCCCCATAGCAGATGCCTTCCGAGCTTCGGAAACTTGCATTTTTACAGCAAGATAGATATTCTCATCCGTTGCTTCCGTCAGTTGTTTCACAGCAGAAAGCCAAACAGGACTGACAAAACCACTGAGCTGGCGGCGGAAGAAGTCACTGACGAAAGCTTGTTGTTCTTCGTCCAGTTCATTTTCCTTTAGAAGAAAGATGTTCTCTTCACGCAAGCGGTCGGTCACCTCATGAATAGTCCGTTCATACTCTTTGGCATACCTGTTATTCAGTTTGTTGATTTGCTTGATAAGCTGCTTGGCGTGTTCGCTTTCCGAACGAAGACTTTTATCCTCACACTCGGCAATACGACTGAGGGTTGCCATACGCACACGGAAAAATTCATCCAGATTATTCGAGTAAATTCCAAGAAAGGAAAGTCGCTCAAGTAAAGGAACGTTCGGTTTCATCGCTTCTTGCAAGATGCGGCGGTTGAAATACATCCAGCTTAAATCACGATCTATATGTGGAGCAGAGGCTATTTTCTTATTCATATATCAATTTATATTCATTTATAAAGCCTATTCCTTCCGCTGTTTCTATACAGTTCAGCAACCGCCACTCACAACTGCGCACCCAGCTACGGAAGTTCTCTTCGGGTTGATACTCACTCCGAGCGAATTCCAATAAACGGTCTACCTCAAAATTATCGGAAATAATACCTGCTCCGCCGCGTGCTGCATCATAAGCATTACAATCCTGTTCGATGTGCGCCGGTACCATCAACAAAGGCTTACCCAGATACATAGCCTCACAAACGGATTCAAAGCCTGCCGTAGTGGCATACGCCCGGCAACTCGACATATAGCGAAGGAATTTTTCGTCATCCAACTGATGAAATGACAATGTTTCATCCATCCGGCATACTTCCGGTTCATCCGGTTTGTCCCAGAAGAAGTGCAAAGGCACTTCAGGGTGCTGCTCATGCCACTGGGAGATACTTTCTCCAAATCCGGCATTAACCATATAGCCGTGTACATACTCTCCGGAAGCAGCTTCACAACAAAGCACTTCGCGCCGCAGCAAAGGCGGTACCACACGTATATGTGCTTCTTCGTCCGTTTCCATCGGACGGAATGAGAGAGCCAGCTTCTCTTTAGCTCCGATACACGTGAGTCGCGTAAAAAAACGGAGCATCAGCAGACTCACGGGATTCTTTTGGGGAAACTCAAAGTCATGATGCAGGAAAAGATATTGATGGCCGACACTGATCTGCGGTACAGAAGGGCGGAAAAAAAGATAAGTCAAGCCCGTCAACAACTCATAAAAGTTGATTACGAGATCCGCATCAGTTTCATGGATACGCCGGTGAATATAACAGATGCTACGCAGATAAGCAGGAACCTGCATCAGATTATATGCAATACTGCGAGACATGCTGACCCGCTTATTGGCAGGCGTAGGCAGAAAGTTCGGACTGAGAAAGCGTTTCACAGGTGCCTGTATGCTGCGGTTGAAGAAACCCGGCAGGCGACGGGTATTGCTCTTTCCCACCAGTACTTCTACTACCTCGTGCCCGTTGCGCCGTAGAATTTCTTCCAGCGTGATGGCTTGCGTCAGATGACCGCGGCCCTCTCCTTGAACAATAAAAAGAACTTTCATCTTTATATTTATAATTTAGTAATTTACGATTTATAATTCACGATTTTAACTACAGAGGCGCTCTTCAGACTTTTCATTCATCAGCATATCCTCATACCGTAACACTTCCCAATTCCCCTCCTCATCCTCTACGAGTGCTGAAAGAGTTTCCACCCAGTCACCGGAGTTAAGGTAGTGTATATCATCATAATAAGTATTTGCCGGATGATGAATGTGCCCGCAAATGATACCGTCGCATTTACGTGTACGGGCAAACTTCACCAGTTCCTCCTCAAAATCGGAAATATAAGAAACAGCGGATTTTACTTTTTGTTTAATCGCTTGTGACAAAGAATAATAAGGTTGTCCATGCCGGGCACGATACACATTATAAATACGGTTCAGCCATAATAGAAATGTATATCCCACATCTCCCAACTGTGACAGCCACTTCATCCGTGTAGTGACAGTATCAAAAATATCTCCGTGCGTCACAAAATAACGCCGGCCGTGACTCTCGTGAATGAAATCCCTTACAATCTTTATATTATAGAATGTCATCGGTGCCAACCCATCCAGGAAATCATCGTGGTTACCACGAACATAGATCACTTCTGTTCCCTGCTTTTCCATCATCTTCATGATAACTTTGAAGAAGTCCGTATGCTTTGCCTGCCACTTCCGGGTGCCGCCTTTGCTCAAGGCCCAGCCGTCGATAATGTCACCATTCAGTATCAATCGCCGGCAGTTGACGGATTTCAGAAAGTTGCTTACTTCAACAGTTTTTGAGTGAGAGGTACCCAAATGGATATCAGACAACACAATGGTAGAATAAAAAGTACGTAATCTCATAGTGTCTGTATTTTTAGTTGCAGGCAAAGGTCAGTTATTCGTATTACGCCGATATGTAGAAAATATGACAAGTATCTTTCATTTTTTTCACTGAACTTCCTTATCTTTACAGAAGATAAGCTGCATCTCAACATAACTTTTTCATGCAAGCATGAAAGTTATACCTTCGATTTGCATTATCTTTACTCCCTCAAAAGAAACTCTCGTATGAAAAAGCCCGGAAATATCCTCATTGTCGATGATAACCGCGGTGTGCTCACCGCTGTGCAACTGCTGTTGAAACCCCATTTCGAAAAGATCATCACGCTCACTTCACCTGTCACACTTACCTCTGTGTTGCGTGAAGAAACTCCATCGGTGGTGTTACTTGACATGAACTTTACATCAGGCATCAATACCGGAAACGAAGGATTATTCTGGTTGCAGGAGATCAAACGCCTTCGTCCCTCCTTGCCTGTGGTTCTTTTCACTGCTTATGGAGATATCGATCTTGCCGTGCGTGGCATTAAAGAAGGAGCTACGGACTTTATTGTCAAGCCATGGGATAATCAAAAGCTGGTGGAAACCTTACTGAATGCAGCCCAAGCCATTCATAATAAGAATAACGGAAAAAGTGCCTCGCCCGTAACCCCTGCCATGTATTGGGGAGAAAGTCCCATCATGCAGCAACTGCGCTCGCTGGTAGAGAAAGTCGCCATAACCAATGCAAATATCCTTATCACCGGAGAAAACGGTACGGGAAAAGAGATGCTGGCACGTGAAATTCATGCACTTTCTTCCCGCCGTACGAAGGAAATGATTGCCGTAGACATGGGAGCCATCACCGAAAGCCTCTTTGAAAGCGAGCTTTTCGGACATACAAAAGGCTCTTTTACAGATGCATACGCAGACCGTCCCGGTAAATTCGAAACAGCAGACCATAGTACACTGTTTCTCGATGAAATCGGCAATTTACCCTATCACCTGCAAGCCAAACTACTGACCGTATTGCAACGCCGCAGTATTGTCCGTGTAGGCAGCAACCAGCCTATCGCTGTCGACATCCGTCTGATTTGTGCCACCAACCGCAACTTGAACGAGATGGTACAACGCAATGAATTCCGTGAAGATTTGCTTTACCGCATCAATACTATCCATCTTGAAATTCCGCCTTTGCGCGAACGGCCGGAAGACATTCTTCCTCTTGCCGAACGCTTTATAACACGCTTCTGCAAGCAATATGACAAAGCATTATTACGGCTTTCCGATGCTGCCTGTACCAAATTGAAAACACATCCTTGGTACGGAAATATCCGCGAACTGGAGCATGCCATAGAGAAAGCAGTAATTATCTGCGATGGTAACGAACTACCGGCGGAACTGTTCCAGTTGCCTAAGCGTCCCGAAACCTCACGCACCGGAAGCGATGCCAGTACAGAAGCAGCCACCCTTGAAGAAATGGAACGGAAAATGATACAGAAAGCTCTGGATACCTGTAACGGCAATCTATCCGCTGTTGCTGCACAACTCGGCATCACCCGGCAGACTCTCTATAACAAAATGAAAAAGTTCGGATTATGAAACATTACTACCGATACATCACCGACCGCTACCTTTTCCGTATCGTCATCTCTCTCCTGTTGGCGGGAGCTGTCACGGTATCCATTATTTATAAAGACCTTCTATGGATCGTCATCTCTTCCATACTGCTTTTGACGAGTCTGCGCTGGCAATGGAAACTGTATCGCCGGCATACACAGAAGGTTCTGTTTCTGCTCGATGCCATTGAAAACAACGATGCATCCATCCATTTCTCCGAACACGAAGATATTCCGGACAACCATATTGTAAACCAGGCCCTGAACCGTGTTGCTTCTATATTATATAATGTAAAGAGCGAAACGGCACAACAGGAAAAGTATTACGAACTCATTCTCGACTGCATCAATACCGGTATCCTGGTACTGAACGATGCAGGTGCTGTTTACCAGAAAAATAACGAAGCCCTCCGCCTGTTAGGCCTAGAAGTCTTCACCCATGTCAGCCAACTTAACCGTATTGATGCAAATCTTATGGGACTTTTCGCCCATTGCCGCCCCGGAGATAAGTTGCAAACCCGCCTGTCCAACGAACGCGGCACAGTCAATCTCTCCATCCGTGTCTCCGACATAACCATCCGTCAGGAGCATTTCCGTATCCTTGCCCTGAACGATATTAATAACGAACTGGATGAAAAGGAAATTGACTCCTGGATACGCCTGACCCGTGTACTGACACATGAAATTATGAATTCCGTCACTCCCATCACTTCACTGAGCGATACATTGCTGACACTGATACAAGGAAGCGAAGAATTAAAAACAAAAAGTGAATCTATCTCTTCCTACAAAGAAACTGCTGACGAAATCCGCAATGGCCTGCACACCATCAGCACCACGGGCAAAGGACTTCTCTCTTTTGTAGAAAATTACCGCCGTTTCACCCGTATCCCCAAACCGGAACCTTCCTTGTTCTACGTCAAAGGTTTTATCAACCGCATGGTGGAACTGGCACGGCATCAATATCCTGATTCACATATCACTTTCCACTCCCACATCACTCCGGATGATCTTATTCTTTATGCAGATGAGAACCTTATCTCACAGGTACTCATCAACTTATTGAAAAATGCCATTCAGGCCATCGAAGCAGCAGAAATTCCGGAAGGCATCATCACCTTACACGCTTATTGCAATGAAAATGAAGCCGTACTCATCGAAGTATCCAATAACGGTCCTGCCATTCCTCCTGAAGTAGCAGAACACATTTTCATACCTTTCTTCACCACAAAAGAAGGTGGCAGCGGCATCGGTTTGAGCATTTCCCGTCAAATTATGCGCCTGTCAGGTGGCAGCCTTTCCCTACATCCCGGAAAGGAAACCATGTTTGTACTAAAATTCAATTAAGAAAATTTGTAATGAAGAATTATATGAAAAGAAAGTAAAATTCAATCTGAACATTTTACACCTTGCAATTGTTTAAAAATAGACGTAACTTCGCTTTGCGATAACTAAATCCTTGAATAAACAACTTAAATAATACCTAATTTATGATTTTTACAGCAGAAAACATTCTTTTAATTGGTTCTATCTTACTTTTCATTAGTATTATTGTCGGTAAGACCGGCTATCGATTCGGAGTTCCTGCCCTGTTACTGTTCCTTGTCGTCGGCATGATTTTCGGTAGCGATGGTTTCGGACTACAGTTTCATAACGCTAAAGAAGCACAATTTATTGGTATGGTTGCTCTTAGCGTTATTTTGTTTTCCGGTGGTATGGATACTAAATTCAGCGAAATTAAACCGATTCTTGTTCCGGGTATTGTCCTCTCCACATTCGGCGTATTGCTTACCGCCGTTTTTACAGGATTCTTCATCTGGTGGATCTCCGGCATGAGTTGGTCAAATATTTATCTTCCTATCACTACATCCCTACTACTTGCCTCCACCATGTCATCTACTGATTCCGCTTCTGTATTTGCCATCTTGCGTTCGCAGAAAATGAATCTGAAACATAACCTTCGTCCCATGCTGGAGCTCGAAAGTGGTAGTAATGACCCCATGGCTTACATGCTTACCATCGTGCTGATACAGTTCATACAATCCGGTGGAATGGGTATTGCAGGTATCTTCGGTTCATTCGTTATCCAATTTATAGTAGGTGCGGCTGCCGGATACCTTCTCGGCAAACTTGCCATCCTCATGCTGAATAAACTCAACATTGATAATCAGGCCCTTTATCCCATCCTTTTGCTTGCATTTGTATTTTTCACTTTCGCCATTACCGATCTTCTGAAAGGAAATGGTTACCTCGCCGTTTACATTGCCGGTATTATGGTAGGTAACAACAAAATAATGCATCGCAAAGAGATTTATACCTTCATGGATGGATTGACTTGGCTGTTCCAAATCATCATGTTCCTTTGCCTCGGTTTGTTGGTAAATCCTCACGAATTACTCGATATCGCTTTGGTAGCAACGCTTATCGGTGTATTTATGATTGTTATTGGTCGTCCGCTCAGTGTCTTCCTCTGCTTGCTGCCTTTCGGTAAGAAGATTACAAACCGTTCGCGACTCTTCGTTTCCTGGGTAGGTTTACGCGGAGCAGTGCCTATCATCTTCGCCACTTATCCGGTAGTAGCGCAAGTACCGGGTGCCGACGTGATCTTCAATATCGTATTCTTTATCACGATTGTTTCTCTCGTTATCCAGGGTACTACCGTTTCCTTAGCTGCCCGCTTGCTGAAACTTTCTACTCCGCTGGAGAAGACCGGTAATGAATTCGGTGTGGAATTGCCCGAAGAAATAGACAGTGATCTCAGTGATATGACCGTTACCACGGAGATGCTGGAAGAAGGCGATACCCTGAAGGATATCACTCTGCCTAATGGAGCACTCGTAATGATTGTGAAACGAGGCACGGAATTCCTGATACCGAATGGATCGCTGAAATTACATTTGGGGGATAAGCTGTTGCTGATTTCGGATAAGAAGAGTAGTGATTAATATGTGTGTACTTTTTCTTTCGTTTGCCCGAAAGAAAAAGATACCAAAAAGAAAGGGCACGGGCTACGTCTACGGTGCTACTCCGATACTGCCATGCGCAGACGGGGCTCGAACTCGCTACGCTCAGACAGATCGCCCCTTACCTGCGCCTGACAATATCTCCGCCTGACGCACCTACGCCTATGCCCGAAGGCTGCGCAGTAAAGCGCTGCGCGATACAGGACTATGCATCACAGATGCTATGTAATGCAACCACGTAATATTTCCCCCATTCATACCGAATGGTCTCCCGGCCTCACTGTAGGGGCGTTAAGCGTAGAAAGTGTTTTCGGCGTTAAGAAGGGCAGGCTGTTTGAGCGAAGCGAGTTCCTGCCCTTTAGCTGAAAATACTTTCGGAGTAGCCCCGGAAGTGCAGCCTTGATCTTTTCTTTGGTATCTTTCTTTTGCATCAAGGCAAAAGAAAGTACAATTGGTTATTTTTTCTTTTTCTTTCGCCTCCCACCAAAGAATAAATATATAAACTTGCACGACATCACATTTAGCTCTATATTTGCGCAGTTTTAACTAAAGTGTGCAAATTTAACAGATGAAACAGGAACAACACTTCATTGATTACATTGAACAAAGCATCATTCGGAACTGGAACTTAAACGCCTTGACTGACTACAAAGGTGCTACTCTCCAATATAAAGACGTGGCTCGCAAGATTGCAAAATTCCATATTGTACTGGAAAGTGCCGGTATCCAGCCGGGTGATAAAATTGCCGTCTGCGGTCGTAACAGTGCACACTGGGCAGTTACTTTCCTGGCAACCATCACTTATGGAGCTGTTATTGTGCCTATTCTTCACGAATTTAAAGCGGATAATATACATAATATTGTCAATCACTCAGAAGCCAGACTGCTTTTTGTGGGAGACCAGGTGTGGGAAAACCTGAATGAAGACGCCATGCCACAATTGCTGGGCGTTATTCTGATGACTGAATTCACCCCTGTAGTCTGTCGCGACAAACGATTGATGGAAGCTTTCGAGCACCGCAATACTCTCTACGGACAACGCTATCCTAAAAACTTCCGTCCCGAACATATCTGCTATCGGAAGGATAAACCGGAAGAACTTGCCATCATTAACTATACCTCCGGTACTACCGGATATTCCAAAGGTGTCATGCTTCCCTATCGCAGCCTTTGGTCCAACGTGAATTACTGCCATGAGATGCTTCCGGTGAAACCGGGCGATAATATGGTTGCCATGCTTCCTATGGGACATGTGTTCGGAATGACTTACGATTTCCTTTACGGTTTTTCAGCCGGGGCACACCTCTACTTCCTCACTCGCATGCCGACTCCTAAAATCATCGCACAATCTTTCGCTGAAATCAAACCACGTGTCATCTCATGCGTGCCTCTGATTGTAGAAAAGATTATCAAGAAGAATATTCTGCCCCGTGTAGATAATAAAATAGGTAAGTTGCTGCTTCGTCTTCCTATCATCAATGACAAGATCAGAGCTCTTGCACGCAAAGAAGCAATGGAAATATTCGGCGGTAACTTCGATGAAATTATCGTTGGTGGAGCCCCGTTCAATGCAGAAGTCGAGCGCTTTCTCAAACAGATAGGCTTCCCCTACACCATCGCTTACGGTATGACGGAATGTGGTCCTATCATCTGTTCCAGCCGATGGGAAACCCTGAAGTTGGCATCATGCGGTAAGGCAACCACACGCATGGAAGTGAAGATCGATTCGTCTGATCCGGAAAAGGTGGCGGGGGAAATCATTTGTCGGGGTACCAACTTGATGCTGGGATATTATAAGAACCCGGAAGCAACCTCACAAATCATTGACGTAAATGGCTGGCTGCATACAGGCGATTTAGGCACAATGGATGCGGAAGGTTATGTAACCGTGCGCGGGCGCAGCAAGAATATGTTGCTCACTTCCAGCGGACAAAACATCTATCCGGAAGAGATTGAAAGCAAACTGAATAATATGCCTTACGTTTCCGAGTCGCTCATTGTGTTGCAAAAAGAAAAACTGGTAGCACTGATTTATCCGGACTTTGACGATGCATTTGCCAATGGACTGCAACAAACGGATGTAGAGCGTATGATGGAAGCTAACCGTAACGAACTTAACCAGCAATTACCGGCTTATTGCCAGATATCAAAGGTGAAGATACATTTTGAGGAGTTTGAAAAGACAGCCAAAAAATCTATTAAACGGTTTATGTATCAGGAGGCTAAAGGTTAACAAAGATATAAGATTAAGTCCATATTTTTAATTAATGTTATAGAACATACTTTTTTATTTGGATAATTTGCAGTTATCCCGAAAGTACGTATATTTGCACTGTGTTTTTCATAGTATTAGATTTAAGGTTAACAAAGGTTGGAGTACAGCGGTACTCCTTTTTTTATGTCCATACGTCTCCTACCTCTCACGTACATACATCTTTTTCTCCGGTCCTACTCCTTTCACCGTAACCTTTTTCCAATGTGCAGGAAGTATAGAAGATAATTGCTCCACACCGCCATCCGTTATCTGCAATCCACAGAAGCCATTTATAACAGCTTGCAGTAATCCGCCTGCTCCCGTCATAAAGTAAGGATTATCACTGGTGGGCGTTTCCGCCAATACACCAAAAGGAGCACGCAAGTTCGGCTGATAGCAACGGCAGAACATCTCATAGGCACGCTTCGCATCCCCCATCCGGGCATACTGCACACAGAATACGGAATAAGACATGGCCGGACCATTCTGCGGATCAATCTTATCGACATAATATTCCATATCCTTCTTTTGCAATTCAGCATCCCCGACAAAATACAATGGATATCCCAATAAATTCACATCCGCCTGCTTTATCATCTCACCGTTGTATGTGGCATGCTCACGAGTGACTCCATCTTTAAAACGAAGAATACGGATGCCCTTGCCCACTTCTTCCCATATTTCCGGAACAGGCTCATTACATATCCTTGCCGCCTCACAAGCATATTCCAAAGCCCGGATAGCCGCACCATTTGTGAAAGCATTATCATCCACCCCATTTGCATATTCATCGGCTCCCACTACATTGCAAATGGAATAAGAACCGTCATCATTACGCGTCACACGGCTTACCCAAAAGTCAGCAACCGCTTTCATCAGCGGAAATGCTTTCGTCCGCAGCCACTGTCCGTCACGGGTAAGGCAATAATAATTCCAGCAGGCAATACTGATGTCCGCAGTGATATGATGTTCCAGAGGACCTGTCAAAGCAAAAGTAGGAGTCGATTCTTCCCCGTAATCATCACTCTCCCAGGGAAACATAGCTCCCTTGAAACCGTATGCCATTGCTTTCTTGCGGGCAGCCATCAAACGGTCAATACGATAATCGATCATAGATTCGGCAATTCCCTTATTCAGTAACAGCATCGGGGGAAACATCCAAAGTTCCGAATCCCAGAATATATGTCCATTGTAACCTTGCGAAGAAAGTCCCATGGGCGAGATGCTCAATCCGCTTCCTTCCCTGCAAGAAGAATAAAGGTTGAAAAGTGCAAACCGAACCGCCCGTTGTGCTTCGTCATCCCCTTCTATCAAGATATCGCTTTCCCACAATTCATTCCAAAGACTACGATGTGCAGCCATCAGCGAAGTTGTACCTTCATGAATAGCATAAATCACCTGCCGTTCAGCCTCATTATACGGATCGCTAAAGTCACGGGCGGAGCACACAGAACCCACCAAAGCAAAAGAGATTTGCTCTCCTTTCTTCAGATTCAGTACGAAAGACATCTCTTTAGTCACTTCATCATAAAGAGGCTCCTGTACTGCTCCCTTATTAAAAATAAAAGCCGAAGAAGCGGAAACTTTTTGTTGCCGATGAGCAGATACAGCATAAGATTGCAACATATACATTTGTGTATCATCCGCCCTCATTTTCCGGAAGCGCTGTGTCGGCTGACTGTATTCTTGGGGAATATCCATCCGGACAGCAACTTTCAGGGATACATCGGACAGAGCTTTCACATCCACACGGATAAGCCCCGCATAAGGCATATTTCTTAAAGCGCAAATGCTATAACCCACATCCACTTTCCCGGCTGCCCGGAAACTGCTGTTATGAGTTGCTTCTTTCATATCAACACACTGCTTCCAGTTTGTGATACATCCTGTATTCACCTCTTTCCCATCTACATCCATCGACATCAGGAAAGGATTGATTCCTTTCAACACACGGCTTACCCCCTGAGGGCCATCCGTATCAAACACATGATTCAGTATCACCTGTCGCACTGAGAAAGGCTCTTTCCAGGGAAGAATACCGATTCCGCCATTCGCCATAGGGGCGCCTACATAAGGAGCATTTATATCAGAAGCATGAAGTTGCCACAAAGTGTCATCTTCTCCTTTCACCATCTGCACAAAGAAAAAAACAAGTAGAAAGAAACAGGAAATGCGTGCTTTCATAATCAATATGGAATTATAGTTTTCTATGCAAAAATAAGTAAAATCCTCAATAATCCGGCAATCAATTGTTATCTTTACTTCCAAACCAAAACTCTGTTATCATGGATATACATACTTTTATGACTAATTATCGGGAAGCATTTGGTGAACGTGCCGAACTTCCCATTGCCTTCTGGTACTCCGATAAACAGGAAAGCGAAACAGACAAAATTGGCGGTTGTTTCTTCAAGGGGCTGCAACAGGTAAGGGAAGGTAAAACCATCAGTCTGAACAGCGACGTCATAGGATGTGGCGGCGGAAAGTTCTACACAGGTTTCACGGAAATGCCAATACACGTACCTAACTTCGTATCCCTGAAAGAGAAGTACAAAAAGACTCCTGAAATGGTAACAGATTTCATAAAGCAAATCCAGGTACCGCGTACGGAAAAGGCCTATCTGCATTTTGCCCGAATAGATAAACTTGCTTCTTTCGATCACGTAGAGGGTTTGCTGTTCCTTGCTACACCTGATATCCTGTCAGGACTTACCACATGGGCTTTTTATGATACGAATGCATTCGATACCGTAGCTACTCCTTTCGGTTCCGGTTGCAGTTCCGTTGTAACCCTCACTGTTCTCGAAAACCAAAAAGACGGTAAGCGCTGTTTCCTCGGCTTCTTCGATCCGTCCGTGCGTCCCCACTTTGAGGCCAATCTGTTGAGCTTCACTATTCCCATGTCCCGTTTCAAAGAAATGTATCACACCATGCGCGAAAGTTGCCTGTTCGATACACATGCCTGGGGAAAGATAAAAGAGCGTATCAACGAATAAAACCTTGAAAAAAAGTGAAGAAACAATGTCTATCTTTTAATTAGTGTTATAAAAACACTTATATTGGTCTAATCATTTGGAAATACGCAGAATATCCGTACCTTTGCACTGTGTTTTTCATAGTATTAGATTTAAGGTTAACAAAGGTTGGAGTACAGCGGTACTCCTTTTTTTATGTCCATACGTTTGGAATATCCTCGCAAAAGGCTTTTCTTTGTGGTAATGCTTTAAAATAATAATGCCATGAAAAGAACACTGTTACTCATTAATCTTCTTCTACTCTCTGTATGTGTATTCCCGCAAGAGAATATCGAAGTAAACTATGCTACTATTAAAAAGTATGTGGAAAACCAGTCGGATGATTACCAACAGCTGATTGAACGCTTTGAAGCTAATGACAGCTTATTATCCTTAAACGATTACGCGCTAATCTACTACGGTCATTCTTTCACCCCAAAATACAAAGGGAGTATGGAGCTTTGGAAAGAGCTTGAGACGCTAATGGAAGAAAAGAAATGGGAAGAAGCCTATACCTTATTAAAAGAATGCCGGAAAAAGAATCCTGTATCTCTTAAATTACTCATTTATGCCGTGAATCTGGCGAGTGAGCTGCAAAGAGAAGAAGAAGTTCAGGCTTATATAGATAAATACATAAAACTTTCCTCTGCCATCATCTCCAGTGGAGATGGCACAAGCGAAGATACAGCATTTAAAGTCATCAGCGTCAATGATGAATATCAGATATTAAACAATGTCTTCAAAGTAGAAGGCCTGAAGCAACAATCATTGGTGAACAAGTGCGACCTGATGGAATTTGAAAGCAGTCCATATTATGAGGGTACTCAAATCTACTTCGATATCAGCCGCTCATTGGACTATATGAAAGATTTATTCAAATAAAAATATCCCCTTCCTCCACTCCTAATTACCGTACTTGGTGATCGGAGAGCTGAGGAAGGGGATTTTTATCTATCAGATATTCCGGTTTATCAGATATTACCGGATAGCTTTTTCAATCCTTTCAATTCCGCCTTATCTTTCACCTCCATAATGCTGATGGCATAACCACCACCCGGAGCCGCTTTCAAATTCAGCACGGTCTTAGGAGAAACAATCCCTTTACGGATTACGTAAGCCTGCGGATTCGTTTTATAATCAGCATCCTTTGCGTCCGCATAAACAGTAGCTATATACTGTTTATCAGCATCCAGAAAATCCAGTTTCAGAGTAGAAGCATGTCCCTGCTCACTGCTGGTACAACCTATAAACCAATCATTCGTACCTTTCGCCTTGCGGGCAGCCGTGATATAGCGTCCCGGTTCTGCTTCCAGGTATCGGCTGTCATCCCAATCCAGAGCCACATCCTTAATGAACTGGAAAGCATCCATAAAGCGTTCATAGTTCTCAGGCAGATCGGCTGCCATTTGCAAAGGGCTGTACATCGTGACATAGAGAGCCAACTGACGCGCCAATGTAGAGTTTACATGAGCGTGACTATTCGGATTCAGTTTATTCATATCCATTTCAAAGACACCCGGCGTATAATCCATCGGTCCGCCTTGCAGACGGGTAAAAGGAAGAATGGTCGTATGGAAAGGCTTGCTGCCTCCGAAAGCTTCATATTCCGTGCCACGGGCAGATTCATTTCCTATCAGATTCGGATACGTACGGCACAAACCAGTGGGGCGTACAGCCTCGTGGGCATTCACCATAATCTTATGCTTGGCAGCTTCAGTCACGGCATACAGGTAATGGTTGTTCATCCACTGCCCATAATGATATTCGCCGCGCGGAATGATATTGCCCACATAACCGCTTTTCACGGAATTGTAACCGTATTGATTCATCAAGTCATAGGCAGCCTCCATGTGGCGTTCGTAGTTGCGTGCGGAAGCCGATGTCTCATGATGCATCATCAGTTTGACACCTTTGGAGTGAGCATACTCATTCAGGTATTTGATGTCAAAATCAGGATATGGAGTGAGAAAGTCGAAAACATAATCCTTGCTGTTGCCGAACCAGTCTTCCCAACCGGTATTCCAGCCTTCTACCAATACCTGGTCGAAACCATGTTCCGCAGCAAAATCAATGTACTTCTTTACATTCTCCGTATTGGCGGGGTGAATACCATTCGGTTTCACTTTCGTATAATCCGTTTCATCCAGTTTTACGGAAGGAAGATCAAATGTATAAGCCCACGGCTTGCCTGCCGCAATCATTTCCCACCATACGCCTACATACTTCACAGGCTTAATCCAGGAAGTATCCTCATACTTGCAAGGATCATTCAGATTCAGTATCAGATTGGAAGCCAGCATTTCACGGGCATCATCACTGACTATCACCGTACGCCACGGAGTGTGACAAGGTGACTGCATATACCCTTTATCGCCCTGTGCATCCGGCGTCAGCCAGGATTCAAAGATAAGGTTCTTATCATCCAGATTCAGATGCATGCACGAATAATCCACCAAAGCAGCTTCATGGAGATTGAGATAGATTCCGTCAGCTGTTTTCATCTGGAGGGAAGTTTGTACACCTGTCGGTGAAAACTGGTTTTGTGACGCATTATCAGTAATGGCTCCCTGCATCAAACCACGAATTTCCGAAAGTTTGGATTCCGTATAATCATATTCCTGAGTATCGTAATCACCGGGAATCCACCAGGCGGTATGATCACCCGTCATAGCAAACTGGGTATGTTCGTCCTTAATCACGAAGTAAACCAAATTCTTCTGTTGCGGAAACTCATAACGGAATCCTACACCATCATCATATACACGAAAACGAAGGTTCATATAACGATCTGTGGCGGGCTGTTTCAATTCAACCAGCAATTCGTTGTAGTGATTACGAATATCTTTCGTCTCTCCCCACACCGGTTGCCAGGTTTCGTCGAAGGTAGAGGTAGAAGCTTTCAGGACTTCAAAACCATCCAGCAGATTATTGGCATTCTTCAATTCCAGTCCCAAGGTGCTGGGCTTAATCACGGATTTTCCTTTATACTCCACCTGATAGGTTGGAGCGCCATTTTTTAATAATTCGAAATCCAGCTTCACCTGGCCCGAAGGAGACGACACTCCTTCCGCTTTCCCCGCTAAGGCAAAAAGAAGACAAATTGCACTAAGCATTAACTTTCTCATAACTATACTTTTTATGGTTGGTATTAATAAATAAATTCAATCGTGTGTTTCACTCCGTCATCCGGCAATCTCAACATACAAAGATTCTGCTTCTTATCCGGACACCATGCAGTAACCTTGAACTCCGTTTCCATTTCTTCATTCAGTTTTTCCGCTTTCATCTTCCTTACTTTCTGTCCGTCAATAAGCGCTTCCTTCGGCATCTGCCCGGTATAAATGCAAAACATCAGGTTGCGTTCTCCCGGAAGAGCATACTTCTCTCCCGCCCTTTCCCCGATTTCGAGTACATATCCCTTTTCCGTTGTCCGGCAAGATACAGGAGTACGCATAAATTCCCCACGCTGATACCCCAGATCAGTTCCTGCATCTTCATACAGGGAGAAAGACGTTTCACCGCCTGCTGCAGCCGGAAATACCTCAAATGTAATCGGATAAACCGCTTTCTCATCCGTATAATTCATCACAGGCATCTGAGGGATGATACTTCCTTTCCGCACAAACATAGGAATGGTATTCAGCGGAGCATTTGTCGTAGTCCACTGTTCACCGCTATATTCCGTGCGCTTGTCATTATAATCAATCCAAGTACCTTCGGGCAGATAAACATTCTTATTAGTTGCCCCCTTCTTCACTACCGGAGCCACCAGCAGTTCGCTGCCAAACATGAATTGTGCATCCGTAGAGACTGTTTCCAAATCCGCCGGATATTCCATAAACATGGGGCGCATAATCGGCAAACCCGTTTCATACGCTTCGCGGGCATAAGTATAAATATAAGGCAGTAAGCGATATTTCATTTCTATGGCAGCTTTAACGTTCTTCTCCGCTTCCTCCCCAAAGAGCCACGGTTCTACCGCCACATCTCCTTCATGGTGAATACGGCTCAGAGGATTGAACGCTCCCAACTGTACCCAACGGGTATAAAGTTCCGCCATAGCGGGATAATCTTCAATATCCCCGCAATAACCTGAAATGTCACATGCCACGAAAGGAATCACACCCAGTCCGGCAGATAAAAGTACCGGGATCTGATTAGCCATCTGTCCCCAGCCTTGCAACACATCATCTCCATTGCCGCAATCTCCGGTCCAGCCGAAGGTGTAACGTTGCAATCCTGCATAGGCGGCACGTGTCATCTGGAAGACACGAAGATCCGGATCCCGTTTCTCAAACTGTTCCTTTACCACCTTGTCCCAGGTCAGACCATACACGTTATGAATTTCATCGTGCATACCCAGGTAGTGCTTCATTACAAGACGTTCCGTTTGTTCCTCATTGCTCCAGGCAGGTTCACCCATATCCGTCCAGAAGCCGGCAATGCCGTCATCTATCGGTTTCTGCTGATAAGCTCCCCACCAGTCCGCCACTTCGGGAATGGTAAAGTCCACCACACCGCAGTTGCCACCCCACGGCCAAGGCATATCATAGCTCTTACCCGTAGTGGAGTCTTTCACCAGATAACCCAAGCGGTCCGCTTCTTCCCATTGCTTTTTATTAGCCTGAGAGATAACCGGGTCTTGCGAAACAATCACTTTGAAGCCCATCCCTTTCAAGTCGGCAAGCATCTTCTTCGGATTCTGATAGTTTTCTTTCCGCCAGTTGAAGTCCTGTAGGTATTGTGTCCAGCCTATATCCTGATAGATGATATCGCAAGGAATACCACGCTTACGGTATCCTTCGGCTATTTCATAAGAGAGCTTCTCGGTAGTCAGCAGGCCGCGGCATTGTGCAAAGCCCAGCGCCCACTTCGGAGGCATGATGGGTTGTCCGGTCAATGCGACATACTGTTTCATGATTTCCTTATAATCCTTACCAAAGATAAAGTAGTAAATCATCTCCCCACCGGGAGCTTCAAAGCTGTAATAATCACGGCTTTCAGTGCCGAATTTGAATTCTGTCTTATACGTGTTATCCAGAAATATACCATAGCGATAACTGCTCATAAAGAAAGGGATACTCTTGTAGAGGGGATCTTCCACAACGCTGTAACAAGGTTTATCACTGTTCCACATCTTATAAGATTCGCCACGACGGTCCAGCTTGCCGGTCTTTTCACCCAAACCGAAGAAATGCTCATCCCGGCGCAGGGTCTTATACTCCACTTTACGCTCTCCATCGCTGATATGCCCCTTGTCGGCATAGTCGCTGAACAAGAGCTTCTGATACTTGTCGAATATCTGCAAGCTAAACGGAGCCTTGTTGATGCGAATACGCAGTTTAGGCGTAAATATCTCATAACAGGCATTCTGTTCGTCCACCCGGACAGTGCCTACATCTTCCAATTCTTCATTAATCACCGCAAAGGAAGGATTTCCCCGCTGCAACTTACCGTCCGGCGAAAACCAGACGCGCACAACGGAGGGACTGCAAAGTTGCAACTGCACAGCCGAATTATCGTCTAAATGAAACGTAACGTCTCTCCCTTCCTGCGAATAAGAAGTACAGTTTCCCGTTACGTTTCCGCAATATAAGTGCGGAGACAGACTACACAGTATTAAAAATAAATATATATATTTTCTCATGGTTCTATATCTTTTATAATTTATTCCATTACAATCATGCTCCAGTATTTCAGTGAAGGAAGCGTAAAGGTTATCGCTCCGTCTTTCTGTTCAAAAGCTAATTCCTGCGAAGCTCCGGCATGTGCATCGGGAGTAGCCACCCACACTTTGCTCACTTTCCCCGCAACATTCAGCTTCAAGGGCACTTTAGTCACCAACCGTGGTTCGGGCATTGTCCCGTTCAGGTCTCTCCAACTTAAACTGTTTGCACTAAGGAAGTTCAGCAGATGAACCACCTGTTTGCCGTTCACCCTTCTGGCGAAAGAAGTAATGGCTGATTTCTGTGGCGGCCAAGTGTTCAGATTCAGATTCTTGCTTGCATCCGTACATACCAAAGTTACCTTCTCCTCCTCCCCGCCATCGCGAAGAAGATTCTGATAAGCAGTCATAAAGTCATAATAGCGCACGACAGCCGTCTTCAAGGCATCACTCATCTGCAAACGGGTATTTGGAAAATATTCACTGCACAACATGTGGTCACCTCCCAATTCCAAGTGCGAACCGCCCAGAGCAAACATCACCGCATCCGTCAGCAAGATTCCCGGCATATTGAACTCGCCGGAACCCTTTTCATAATTCATATAAGCCGCAAACACCGTCTTCAATGCCTGATTTCCGTACTGATGGTTCGCTTTCAGGATCGTATATAAATCCGTGAAATCAGCTTCATCCCCCCAAACTTCATTATACAGGAAATCCACTTTCCCCGTACCTGCAATCTGGGATGCACCGTAGCTGCTTACTGCATTCATCACCAATCTCTTATCAGGATGTTTCCCCTTCATTGCTTCAATAAACGAAACATAAGTCTTAGGCAGATTCACCTTATTCCCCTTGTAATCATAGCGGTCACCACGGTTCCCCAACTGGTCTATCTGATAGCCGTCAAAGTCAAGATTGGCATAGACATCATCGTTGCGCTGGGCAATATATGCCTGCCATTCGGCATTACCCGGATCGAGCAAATAGATATTGCTTTTCCAACTGTCAGGCAATGTATGCGCATCCTTATCCGTATGCCCTGTGCCTTTAAAGATGTACCATTCTTCTTTCACACCGTCACCCGCTGCATCATCAAGCGCACCGAAACAAAGATTATAAAACATCGCCTTCATTCCAAACGAGTGCTGAATACGGATATAATCCTTTACCGACTGTGTATAAATATCCCGGTTGGCAATGTCCTTATATACCGCATCGAGATGTTCACGCGTACCGCCTAATGGCCAGTGGTGCTTGTTGTGCCAATCCTGAAACTGCACACCATTGATATGGCAGCGGTTCAGAAAAGCCATTTCCTCCTGAATTTTACTTTCCGTTTTAGAAGCATCGAAGGTGGCGACAAAGCCATAACGCGGAAAGCGTGTCCAGTCGCTGGATACATCGACGGCAATAGTGCCGAGAATGACTTCCGTACCGTCTTCTTTAGTGCGATAGACATCCGCCAGATATCCGGTGAAATCCGTAGCAGGGGCAGTCCACGTCCAGGAACTGCCTGCGACTGCCTGTTCGGAGATTACCTTGTTCAAAGTACGGTAACGTATCTTTGCTCCCGCAGGCAGGGCATCGGCTGTGAAGGAAACGGTTTCACCCGGTTTGTAACAAGCCTTGTCAGTAGTCAGGTTCACGGTTAAATCGGAGGTAATGGGAGTGACATCAGTCACTCCGCCGGTTTCTCCTCCACCGCCGTTACCACCGCCGGTTTCATCATTGTCTTTGCTGCACGAAGCCAAAAAGAACATGGCAGCCATTGCATAAATTATATATTTCATCGTTTCACTGTTTTACTATCGAAATTGTCTCTTCCAGCTGATTCAGAGTAATCTTATAAGAACCAGCCGCCGTAATCTTCCATTTCAGGTCGATACCTCCAATCATTACATCCAGGTATTGAGCTTTGAAAGCATCGCTGGCCTTATCCAGGAACAACATCGGTTCCGTCTCGCCCGAAGGCTGCTTATCGGCTACGGTCGGCATAAACCAAGCACCGTTCCAGTCCTCTTTCTTATCACAGGTCAGCTTCAACTCACCCACGTTCAGTACACCTTGCCAAGTAAATACATACGGATTATCCGTGGCCTGCATCGGCGTGGCATCTCCAATGCTCCATCCCGCAGGCGCAGCATCCCCTACCATATAAATCATCTCATAAGGAACAAATTCGCTCATCATCATGCGCTCTTTCCCTGCACGAATATCGACACATATCTTATAGGCCTTACCACATTCGGCATCTTTCAGCACCCATTTATTGTCAGGATCGAACCCTTTCACAAATACCATTTCCGTATCGGTGTAAGCGGCATTGGCATTCTTTGCCTTATACATGCTCTCCCAGCTTCCTTCCGAAGTTCCGAACTTGAATTCCCCGCCCTGGCCTGCATCAAACAAACGGGCATAGCGGAACAGGAACGGATCGAGCACATCCTTTTTCATCGGCACAAATCCCCAGTCGTTCATACCTCCAACGAAATAAAGCTGATCGTAAGCCGGTCTGAGGTTCTCGGTCTGAGTCAGCGTGATAGCACCGGTAAACAGGTTCGCTTCAACAACATAGTTGAACTCTTCTTCAATCGTAAACGATTCGTCCGGCTGATCGGCACTGGTACGAAGCACCAGCTTTCCGTCAGTTCCTTTGTTGTACGACGGCAAGAAAGAACCCAGCGTAGTGATAAACTTAAAGGAACCCGCAGTCATTTTTCCCGTCCATGTAAAGATACCATTGTCTTTCCGGGTCATTTCCGTTGCATCGTCCGCACTCCAACCGCCGGGAGTGGCATCACCTATCAGGTAAAGAGTGGAAGTCAACGGTTTGTAGGCAGTGACACTAAAAGAAGTGGTGGTCACTTGCGTCTCTTCCCGATCCGTTACTTTGGCTGTCAGGCGTGCTTCCAAAGAGATGTTTTCAGTAGTTTCCGCACCAAAATGCTCACGAAGGATGTTATTCAATTCCTCCACGTTCTTCTTCCAGGTATATTCCTGCACGACGTTCTCCAAAGCCACATAAGGAGCGGCAAAATTACTGCCCGCCTTGGCAAGTTCCAGTGTATAGGAAATCTTATTTCCCGTACCATAATTCGTGCCCGTTGTCCAAGAGAGTTCCAGGGCATCATCGCCATGCGCCTGTTCGTTCAAAACGACTTCCGTGTTGCTGGTGGAAAGCGCCAGTTCATTGTGCCCCTTGTCCAGTTCCATATAGTCATTGTCCACACATGCAGACAGTGCCATGCAACCCAGCAATGCAAATACTAAATGTGAAATATATCTTTTCATATTCTTCTTCTGATTTAAGTGATTAATAACCCGGATTCTGTGTCATCAGTATATTCGCATCCATTTCCGTCTGCGGAATGGGGAACAACAGGCGATTCTTGTTCACACTGTTCTTGCCGATGGATTGCAGGAAACGGATGGCATACTCTCCATTATTGACGCGGATCATATCGAACCAGCGATGTCCTTCGAAAGCCAGTTCCATGCGTCGTTCGTGAATAATCTTCTCACGCATCGCCTCCTGTGACAGGCCCGAAACTTCCGACAATCCGGCACGTTTGCGAACTATATTCAGGGGAGCGGCAGCTTGGCCGGGTTGTCCCATTTCATTCAGCGCTTCCGCTTTCTTCAGCAAGACATCCGCATAGCGGTACACAACAAAGTTATTGGGGTTCGTATTGTATTCCGGCGAAATAGTCTTGGACACCAGGAATTTGCGCACGTTATATCCGGTATTGGAATAAGAACTCTTGTAAGTCTTCCCGTCGAAGTCCGGACAACCTGCATAAAGCACCGTCAGCTCTTTCCGTTTGTCACCTTCTTCATACTGGCTCACAAATTCCTCCGTAGGCTGATTCCAGCCGTAGCTGCCTGCAACAAAGTCCGAGTTACGGGGCCCCATAAAAGTGGAAAGCCAGGAAGATTGACCGTCCGTTCCCCAGAAATCATATTCCGTACTTCCGGAATACTGCACTTCAAACAGAGATTCGGGACCGTTATTGATAGTAGCATCGAAGTTATTTTCATACTTACAGGTGGAAAGGTCGTAACCCAGGTTCGTAATCTCATTGCACAGTTCCACCACGTCTTCATAATAACTCGTATGGTTGGGAGCCAGTGTCAGGTAGATATCCGCCAGCATGGCAAGGGCAGCATCCTTACAGGCACGTCCTTTTTCTTCTTCATTATATTCCGCTTTCGCCGGAAGCAAATCGACCGCATTCTTACAGTCCGAAATGATCTGCTCATAAGTCTGATCCAACGTAGTGCGTGCTATTGCAGTAGATTCACCCGGATTATAAGGTTCCAGACGCAAAGGAACGCCGCCATACAAACGGGCTAAGATATAATAGTAATGGGCACGAAGGAAATATGCTTCACCCATACAACGGTTCTTTATGCTTTCCGATACGGCTTCGGCCTGCGGAAGACTGGTCAGCACAATGTTACACTGCCCGATGCCTACCCACGGAGAACGCCACATATACAGGGCCATACCATTATCGCTCTGCGTGATAAAGTTGGATGCCTGTATGGTTTCCAGACCGTCCGTACCACCGCCTGCACCTACCAGGCTGTTGCCCGCAACGATATCCAGCGACCACATACGCTGGTTGTAGAGATTGGAAGACTGAAGCGCCTTGTAGCAAGCATTTGTCAGTGCCACGGCCACATCATCGGTCACGGTTGTTTCAGGATCAACGGCATATTTGGGCGACTTATCCAGGAAGTCATTACATGATACCAGCATCAATACAGCCAGCACGTATAGTAAGTTTGTTATCTTTTTCATATCCAAATCAATTAAAAGTTAAAGTTTAATCCTACACTGAATGTACGGGAAATGGGGTAACGGGACAAATCAATACCGTTGATATCCACCTCCGGATCGAAACCGGAATACCCGGTAATGGTAGCCACATTCTCACAAGAAAGGGAAAGGCGTGCATTCTCTATCTGCAACTTCTGCAACCATTGTTTCGGGAAGGTATAAGAGAGTGTGATGTTCTTCACACGCAAGTAAGATCCGTCTTCTACAAAGCGGTCGGATACACGGCAGTTCTGGTTAGGATCGCCAAACACGGCACGCGGCATGGAGTAGCTTGTCCCCTCTCCGCGCCAACGGTTCAGCACATCAGTCGTCTGGTTGTATGCGGCAGCCATACCTACATTGTCGATATTGTTGGCATTATAAATCTTATTGCCGGCCACTCCCTGAAGGAATACGGAAAGCTCGAATCCTTTATAAGACAAGTTATTGTTCATTGAGAAGAACCAACTGGGATTGGGATTGCCAATCACTGTGCGGTCACTGTCGTTGATGACACCGTCGTTGTTCAAATCCCTGAAACGGATATCACCCGGTTCAGCTCCCGGCTGCACGGCATGCGCATCCACTTCCGCCTGGTTTTGGAACAAGCCATCCGTCACGTAGCCGTAGAAGGCATTAATCGGATAGTCTTTTGCCAGCATCGTGACATACGAGTTATTGATCTGGTTGATATAGTAAGGAACCGCGCTGTTCAGGTCCTTAATCTTATTTTTATTGTACGTGGCGGTCACGTTTGTTTCCCAACCCAGTTCTCCGGTCAGATTGATGGTGTGCAGACTCATTTCCAAGCCCTGGTTGCGCACTTTACCGGCATTCGTATAAGTGGTGGTGGTATCTTCAAATCCCGATGTGATGGGGATGGATGCCTTCACCAACATATCTCTTGTCTCTTTCAGATAAGCATCCAGTGAGAATACGATCCGTGAATTGAACAGGGAAGCATCAAAACCGATATTCGTCTGTGCCACCTCTTCCCAATGGATGTAAGGATTGGCAAGCGTAGAGGAAACCAATGCGGTCTGATTGCCGCTCGTTGTTCCGAATGGATATACACTGGTGTTGTAAGATGCCAGGTAACTATAATTGCCGACACTTGCCTGGCTACCCGTCACTCCATATCCTACACGTATTTTCAGGTCGTTCACAACGTCATTCTTCGGGAACCAGCTTTCCTGTGAAATGCGCCATGCGGCAGATACAGAAGGAAAAGTACCCCAACGGTTCTTTTTACCGAAACGGCTGGAACCATCGCGGCGGACAGTTGCCGTCAGCATATAGCGGTCTTCGTAAGAGTAGTTGATACGTGCCATGTAAGAGAGCAATGCCCATTCATTGGAACTGCCGCCGATGGCGTACATCTCCTGACCGTTATCCATTTCATGCACATTGTCGAACATGAAGACATTCTTCTGCGCATTCAGGTAATCATTCTCATTCCACTGTGCAGATGAACCCGCCATCACTCCCACACGATGCTTTTCTGCAAAAGTATGGTCGAACAGGAAATAGTTATCCCACAGGTAAGTGAATGATTTATTATCGCTCTTGTAACGCGAAGTTTCTTCCGTCGGAATAGGCTTCCAGTTATATTTCGGCGTGAAGTTATCGATGAACCAGAATTTGGCATCGTAACCAAAAGTGCTCTTGAATTTCAGCCATTTGGTAAAAGTCAGTTCCGCTGTCAGGTTGGCAAGGAAGTTATAACCTTTCGTCTGGCTCTTGTTCAGTTGCGTAGGCCCTATCGGGTTGCGGATGCTACCGTACCATTCCGAATTACCTTCCGGCCCACTCCATGAGCCGTTTTCATTCTTCACCGGAAGAACGGGAAGAGCTTTCAGTGCATCACCGATATTATAGCTGCCCGAATCCTTCGTATCAGTACTGAAAGTGATATTATTGGAGAACTTCAACCACTTCAGCACTTGTGCGTCGCTATTGGACTGAAACGTAAAACGGCGATAGTTTACACTGCGCACCGTACCCGACTGATCGAGAAAACCACCGGACACATAATAATGAGACTTCTCATTTCCTCCGGAATAACTTACCGTATAGTTCTGCATCACACCCGTGCGCAGCAATTCGTCCATCCAGTCGGTACCTGCACCCAGTTCCGAAGGATTTGCCCAATTCGGATTCGGGTTGCGACCGCTGTTCACCATCATATCATTACTCAAATCAGCATACTGGCTTGCGTTCAGCAAAGAAGGAACGTTCGTGGCATTCTGGAAAGCACAATTAGCCGATACCGACAATTTGCCTTTCCCTTCCGTTCCTCGCTTGGTGGTGATCATCACTACCCCATTGGCTCCACGCGAACCGTAAATGGCTGTAGCCGATGCGTCTTTCAATACGTCCAGGCGTTCCACATCCGCCATGTTCAGTGAAGACAGACCCAGGTCGGTGGGCACACCGTCAATCACCACCAGCGGATCGCAGTTGTTAATGGACCCCAGACCACGAATCTTGATAGATACATTGTCACCGGGCTTTCCGGCATCCACTACCTGCACACCGGAGATGCGACCCTGAATGGCTTGTCCCAGATTAGAAACGGGAGCATCTTTGATGTCCTTGCTTCCCAAAGAGGAAACAGCACCGGTAAGGTCACTTTTCTTCATGGTTCCATAACCGATAACCACTACTTCGTCCAGCATTTCACTGTCTTCCGAGAGTGTTACCATAATCTGTTTCTGTCCTTTCACGGGAACTTCCAAAGACTTATAGCCCACGAATGAAACTACTATAACGGCATCCGAAGGCACATTCAGCGAGAAATCGCCATCAATACCCGTTATCGTACCGTTCGTTGTGTTCTTCTGCACCACACTGGCACCGATAACGGTTTCTCCGGTCTGGTCTTTCACTACACCTTGTACTGTGATTTGCTGTGCGAACATGCACATCGGAAGTAACATTCCTATCAGACAAACCATGATTCGAAGCCTGATCGGCATTTTGTACTTTTGCATAATATAAGAGTTTAAAGTTAGTAATAAAAATATAGATTCACATGCATTTGTCCCCTCTGTGAAGGAACAATGCAAATGTATCTGATAAGAGGAAGCAATAAGGGGGAAAAGAGTGAAAAAGTAGTAGTTTTAGGCGTTTTATAAGACATAAAACACTAATAATCAATGCGATCAAGAAGATACATTGTTCCAAAAAAGTAGTAAAAATATAAGCGTAAAAAAGACACTTATATGCCTTAAAAGTGTGGTTTTAGTCTCTCGACTTACCTATTTTCATTACTTCCTGTTCCAGTTGGTCACGGTCGCCCGCAGCTTTATTGCGAACTTTGGTACGGTAATTATAAATGGTAGTCACAGAATAGCGCAGGAATTGGGCAATCTTCACACTGTCGGTAATTCCCAAACGGATAAGGGCGAAGATACGCAGTTCGGTACTCATTCGTTCGTTGGCCTTGGGGTAAATCTGCTCCCCTTCGGCAAGCAGGGTGTTGAAGTCTTCTACAAAAGTGGGAAACAGTTGCAAGAAGGTATTATCAAAATTGGCATAAAATTCTTTCAGTTCCTCTTCTATGAACTTGGAAGATTTGATGTTTTTGTATAGCTCATCTACCTTGCCCGTAGCGGCTATCTTGCCCAGTGAACGCCGATAGTTATCCATCTTTTCCAGATATACGGAACACTGGTCCATATAGCGGCCGATGTATTCCTCTTTCAGGTAGGAGTTTTCGGCAATGATGTGGTTGGCTTCTTTCAGTTGCAGATTGTAGCGGTGGAGTTCTTCATTCAATTCTTTCAGACGCTTGTTGGCATCTATCACTTCGTGGCGTGCGGCCGCTACGCGTTTCATCTGCTTATACACATAGAAGATGGCAATCAGCAGGAAGATGGACAGCAAGCTGATAGAGACTAACGCCCATTTCATTTGTTCCTGTTGCTTTTCGGCCTTTTGCTGGTAAGTGTCGTTGATGAGGGGGAAAATTTGCAGGATTTCCAGAATACGCAACCGGGCGTTGCAGAACACGGCATCGTCCATACACAATTTCAGATACGAATAGGCACGGTCTATGTCTCCTTCCTGATAGAGCAGCACAGCCAGTTTCCTCAAAGAAATATATTCGCGCACTGCGGACTTCATATCTGCAATGGAGGAAAGAATCAAATACTCCTTCTCTTTTTCTGTGTCTTCTTTCAGGCGGTATGACTCTGATAAAGTGTAGGCACAGATTGCCACATCGTGCACATTGTCTATCTGTCCCGCCAGGTAGTCAGTCAATAACTGGATGGCTTTATCGAACTCGCCCCGCACATTGTGCTGGTCGGACTGAATCAGCGTGTACACCAGAAGATTGTCTTTGTTGACCAATAGCAGGGAATCACGGTATCTATCCGTTATCTCGGCATAGAGTTTTTTCTCCTGTTCCGTAACGGCATAATCGGCCATGAGGCCATAGACGGTGCGGTAAATATGGTAATAATACGGGTGCAGGTCATCAGGTAGATGATTGATTTGTACGTTATGCATCAGGTCAACTGCTTCTTTATACATGCCTGCTGTGCCCATAATCTCGGCAGTGTTCATGAGGGCGTTGTCCTGATGTTCCTTGTTTTTCATTCGCAGGGCTACCTGATATCTCTCGCGTGAGATGTAGAGCGAAGAGTCGGTGTTGTAGGAACGGTATTCATCCAGATATTCCCCCAACAGGGTAAAGCGGTTTTCGTCAGAAATGCGTTGTCTCAAGGCTTGTCTCAGGTCGTTCAGCTTCTTTTCTTTTTGCTCAATGTATACAGGGCGGTTTTGAATTACATGGTCCAGTTGGGATAAAAGGGAGTCTACAACATTGTTGGCGGCATGGAGCTGACACATACATACACAACATAATAGATATAAGGATGTGACTATTTTCTTCATCTGAGTTTCGATTGGTTAAAGGTTACTTCTACAAGAAGTTCTATGCAAAAATAAGTAAAATTTGATAGAATCCCATGCGGATAGCACTTAAATCACAATATCTTTAAAGTAAAGACGATAGTTTTTTAAAGAATGGAGATACTTACATGTGCATGTTAGCAATATTGACATGTGCATGTAGAGAAGGATAACATGTGCATGTGAGTAGCGCTAACATGTACATGTAAGTAAGTATATTCTTTAAGAACGGAGACGAAGAAGATATAATTCATATTATATCATCTATATTTATTTGATAGTTCTTGTCTATTAGAATATAATTATACTTTCTTGATATACATTGTTCCAAATTATACCTATTGGTTTTACTTACATCCTCAAAGTAATGTTGTAAACAACTATTTTTATTGAGCTACTCCCCGCTTCTTTACATTCATTTATAGTTCCGTATTTATTTCTTCAAAATCAGCATGATTAATCGCTGGAAGTAAAACTTCTAATATATCTTTTGTCCTTATTTTCAGGCTACAAGTATTTTCACATGGATGACAGCCTATATAATCTGCCTGGATAACGTCTTTATCAATTAATAATTTAACCTTATTCTCTCTGTCATAAATAAGTCCGAGAATACTTACAGCTCCGGGTGTTGTAAAAAGGAGTGTTTTCATATCTTCATCAGAAGCAAAAGAAAGGTGCGAACTTCCTATTTGCTTTGCAATACTTTTGGCTGATAGTTTTTTATTTCCCGAAAGTAGAAGCAAAAAGTACTCTTTCTGTTTGTTGACCAAAAACAGGTTCTTACAGGGTGAAACACCCAATTTCTGTGCTATTGTCATACCTTCTTCCATAGTCATAATGGGAGGATGTTCTAAACAGGTGTAGTCGATATCTAACCTGTCAAGCGTATTGTAGATTTCTTGTTTCATTGGTAACTTTTCATTTTTCGGTCTCTTGCTCTTTTTGCTTATATGCACATTCGGTATTTGAGAATATTGCAAATATAGAGAAAGTGTAATTCACCGCAAATAATGAGCTGCACTTTTCTGCACATCATCGTGTTTACTGTTTACAGTTTAAAGCCTTTACTTTTCTTCGGATTACTAACAGCTTACTTTACATGGTAGTGACAAATGGTGTCAATGATTCAGTGATTTGTACTATTATGAATAATATTTCATTCTTTATAATGTTTGCCATGCTTCCATCAGAATATTTTTTGTACCTTAGTAGCATAAAGAAATACCACTTCTTCAAGTGGACTATATCTAATTGAAAATACGACAAGCAATATGAAAAATACTGCCATTATTATATTATTCGCTATGTCTTTGCTATCGTCTTGTACCATTCGGCAGGACTACAATCAGCAATTACTTAAGGCAGACTCACTTATGCAGTTGCGTCCGGATAGTGCCTTGAATATTCTTAAAAGCATTTCATCTAAAAAACTTTCTACACGAGCTGATAATGCATACTATGCATTGCTGCTGACGCAAGCGCAAGATAAAAACTTCGTTGTACAGAAGGATGATTCATTGATACGGATAGCGGTTCATTATTATGATTCTATTGGAGATACAAAGATGCAAGCAAAGGCGCATTATTATTGGGGATGTGTGCGGAGGGATAAAGGTGAACATCTGAAAGCTATAGATGAGTATCATATATCGCATTCTTTTGCTAAAATGGCAAAGAATATTGAATTGCCAGCATTGATATATAGTAATGTTGCTTATTTATATTATGTCCAAGAATTAAATGAAGAAGCGGATTCTATCTATCAATTAGCAGAATTACTTGCTATTCAACAAAAAGATACTATCTCTCTAATTTATGCTTTATCACAACAAGGCATGATTAACCTTGAGAGAGGAAAACATTATTATTCAAGGGCCGAACTGCAAATGCAACAGGCATTGTTATTAGCTGAACATTTTTCAGATACTACTGTAAAAACTCCTGTATATGAATCTTTAAGTACACTTTATTGCGAAATGGGAGAAATAGAGAAGGCACTTCAATATGCCAAGCTTAACTATTACTCCCAAAGAGATACATTACATCGATGTAGAGCTTCTCTATTGCTAGGCGACGCATATTTTAAAAATGAACAATATGATTCTGCCGAGGTATATTTACAAAGTGTATTTACAGAAGATAGATATTATGATACTAAAGCAGATGCTTGTATGCGATTAGCTGAAATTGCAGAAATACATGGAAAAACAGAAATTATTGCAAAAATGCAACAAAAGCAGATTGCCTATATGGATAGTGCGCAACAAAAGTTACAGACACATGCTATACTCAAGAATATAGTGTCTCAAGAAAAATCTAATAATGATAAAATCAGAAAGCAATATCTATATTCTATTATTGTATTGGTTACATTTTTTTCTATTGCAGGATGTGCTATTGCTATGAATTACATTAGACGAAATAAGAAGCTGAAAATTGCAGAAGAACAGCAAAAACCAAAGTTAAAGGTGGAAATTAGGAAACACTCAATTATAGAAGAAGAATATCAAAGTTCAGCTGTATATATTAAATTAAAAGACATAGCGCGTACATTAATAAAAGTTGAGACAAAGGAAAATCTTAATGAGGAGGAATGGCAGCATTTGATTGTTTTGACAAATATAAAATGGAATGGAATCATCACTCACCTAAATACAAAATATAATTTGTCAGGAGAAGAAATTCAAATATGCTGTCTCTACTTGGCTGAAATACCAGTTAAACATATAGGCCATTTTATCAAAGGCTATGCTCGTAGTACCGTTCAACTAAAAGCAAAAAATCTATTGCAAAAAATAAAAGCGCCTAAAGGTAAATTGCTCAAGGATGTGCTGTTATCATTGTCTCAAGAACTTAAAGTTTAATTTTAAGCACTTTTTGAACATTGAAGGCACAAAATCGGGCACTTTTTGGACAGCAATTTATATGAAATGCGGTTAATTTTGTAACAAAAGAACAATTTAATCACATTTATTATGAAAGCACTATTACTTTTCTTGTTATTAGCTATAGGAAATATAAATATTTATAGCCAGACTTTTATTACTAGTCAAGTAATTGAATTTAAAGATAAAAGGCCGAAAGATAGAGGTGGGGATATCGGTGGAGATCTTCCTATAAGACGCAGCATTTCTTTTCAGCCAATTTATGCTTGGCTATATAATAATGTAATAAGCCTTGATTTTGAAGATTTATTGCCTACTATTACTATTAGTATAATAAATGAAACAACAGGTGTGACTATCTATTTAGAAAATTACAATAATCTCAATAGTATTATTATAGATTTGAGTACTGAAAAGAGTGGTTATTATCTAATTAGAATTGAATATGATGACATAATATTAGAAGGTAATTTTGTATTAGAATAATTTTTATCACTATTACTGCTCGCTTTTAAAAAACACTTTATAAACCTATTCAGAAGTTATGCTTAAATATAAATTACTTTTGTACATATGTATTGGACTTAATATTAGTGTTATGGCTCAACAAACATCTGAAAATATAAAATCGGTAAATAGTTTAGAGGACAAAGTATATGGACTTAGCCTATTATGGTCAGAAGTAAAATATAACTTTGTAAATATTGACCGACTGGATTTTGACGTTGACAGCCTTTATCGTGAGACCATGAAAAAAGTACTTGTCACAACAAATGATGTGGATTATTATAAGGAACTCTCTAATTTTCTCCGTTCTTTTAAAGATGCTCATACAGAGTTGCTTGATATGCCCGATTCTGGTATGGAAGATATCGATTATCCGAAGTATTCGACAAAGCGCTTTGGTGATAAATTCTATTTTGTAAATTATAGACTAAACTGTAGTGACGTTGATCCACGTCTATTGGGTGCCGAGATAATTGAAATAGAGGATATGCCTACGTTAGAATATGTTGAAAAATACGTAATACCTGAAAGAACGGGATCAACCCTTAATTATATACTGAATAGTGCCGGTACTTTTTTGCTTAATGGCATAGCTGGAACATATATAAAAGGTAAAGCTCTATGCTCTGATGGAAAAGTAATAGACTTTAATATCATACGTGATGGAGAAGCTACGCGTACAGATCAGGATAAATATTTCCCTGAAATAAAGCAGAGATCAAGAAAAACTGTGACATATGATTGGAAAGACAAGATTGCCGTACTGAAAATCAGTCGATTTATTCCAGAATCGATCAGCGATGAAATAGATAACGCGATGAGTGAAATCAAGTCTAAAAATCCTACAGGTTTGATTATTGATTTACGTGGTAACGGAGGAGGTGAAACCGATGTGGCTCTCCGTCTTCAGATGCATCTCACTAAAGCAGATTCCATTAAGTCATTTGGTACACAGTCCAGAACAAATCTTGGCTATGGTCGTGCACAAGGAAACTACGATAATAACTACAAAGACTATTTTGAATATAAAGCCTATCAAACATTCCCCGCGGAAGTCATAGAAAGGGATAAAAGCATTGTACCTATACAATGTCCAGTTGCCATTTTGATAGACACTTATTCTTTTTCCGCTTGCGAAGACTTTCTTATAAATATTTATGAGATGCCAGGGCGTCCAGTGCTTATTGGAGAAGAAACAGCTGGATCAACGGGAGCTCCGCTTGTCATCGAACTTCCCCACGAAGCATGCGCACGTTTATGTACACTCAGAGCATTATATCCATATAGTATGAAGCCTTTTGTCAATCAAGGCATATTACCAGATATAGAAGCTAAACCTACTGTTGATGAATATATAAAGGGGATAGATGTTGCAATGCTAAAAGCAATAGATATACTCAATAAATATTAACTTTAAAAATTAAAATTATGAAAAAGAACAAGTCAAAATCAGTTCTTTATCTGAATGAGAAAGAACTTGCACAACTAAAGGGTGGATTAGAGTTTTTTAAAACCAGTAACCTTAATAAAGCTACCGGATGTTTATGTGACAATAGACCGGTAAGTAGTATGAGAAATAAAAATACACATTTTGAATGTACATGCTATTGTAGCCCTGACTAATTGTATTATACTAAAAATGTGTGAATTGCGATAGAATTGAATAAATTCTAGAAAATACTATCGGGTAGTAATTTGAATTGCTACCCGATAATGTTATTAACTTTTAAATTTATATTATGACAGATCATTATTCATTTAGTAAGTTCAACTACTTTAAAGTAATTGGGAAGACTGTTATTGGCGTTAATTTTGTAGATAAATTATTGTTTGCTATTGATTTGGAAAAATACAATTTACTTTTGAATTATAAAAGTAATCTTGAGGGACTAAGAAAAGAAAATCAGGTATTCTACAGTACTATGGTAAAGCTGGGAATAATAAAAAGCACTGAATTAGATCGTGCATTTTATGAAGATGCTTTATTGAAAAGAAGGCTAACTGTATTTAGAGATCCTAGTTATAGATTAACAATAAACCCTACTCTCAATTGTAATTTCTCATGCTGGTATTGTTATGAAACGCACAATAAAAAGTATATGAGTAATGAGGTAAAACAGCGTATCCTAAAATTAATTGACAATATTGTCTCCAAACAAGATATACAATATTTCGAGCTTGATTGGTTTGGTGGAGAACCATTGTTGTGTTATAAAAACATGGTACAACCAATATCAGAATTTACTAAAAGTGTATGTGAAGAAAAAAAAGTGTTTTTTATATCAGGAATTACGACCAATGGATATTTGATAAATACAGAAATGATAGATTTCTTTAAAAAGGTAAATATGCAGTCTTTTCAAATAACTTTGGATGGTTCTAAAGATATTCATGATACTATTAGATATACGCACAGTAATAAAGGAAGTTATGACAGGATAGTTCATAATATAATTTTATTGACTCGTGAACTAAAACCCCAAAATTTATCTTTAAGAATTAATTATACGAGCAAATCATTTAGCTCTATTGGATGCATTATAGATTCTTTTCCTAAAGATATAAGAGCTAATATAAAAGTTTTATTGCAACAGGTATGGCAAGACAAAGAAAGTAAACGATTAACGATGAGAGAAATTGGTGATCTCCAGTTTAAATTTAAAGAGGCTGGATTTCAAATAGAAAGAGAGATCTTACATTGTTCAACAGAGACTTCGTGTTATGCCGATAATTTTAATCAGTCTGTTATCAATTACGATGGACGAGTTTTTAAATGTACTGCTTTAAATTTTGAAAAAACTCAAGAAGATGGCATCCTTACAGATGATGGAAATATATTATGGGGAAATTCTTTGGCGCATAAGATTATACATGCTACTTTTGAAAATGAGTATTGTAAAGAATGTAGATTTCTTCCTATTTGTTATGGACCTTGTCATAAAAAGACAACATATGTTGCTGATGGAGATGATTTTGAAAAGTATTGTTTTAAAGAAGGAATAAAGGATACATTAGATTATATAATGACAGAATTTGAAAAGACAGGGCAAGCACTAGCACCATTGCTAGATTTTCGGATTTAGCTACTTTATAATGTCGAATGGTATTTAATAGTAGTTATTTATTTTCTTGCCTATTATATACAATGAAGGAAATTCCTTATTATACTCAATATGATGTTATGGACTGTGGTCCAGTTTGTTTACGTATGATAGCTGCTTTCTATGGCAAGCATTATACGCTGGAAAATTTGAGAATAAAATCATTTATAACTCGTGAAGGAGTATCTATGCTGGGCATAAGTAGGGCAGCTGAAAAACTCGGTTTTCGTAGTATTGCTATACAAGGAACCTATGAACAGTTAAAGGAAGTTCCCCTACCCTGCATCATACACTGGAACCAGCAACATTTTGTTATTGTCTATAAAATGAATAATCAGCAAGTATGGGTTGCCGATCCCGGAGCGGGAAAACTGAAATATACCAAAGAAGAATTTAGCCGTTGCTGGATAAGTTCGCGAAAGAATGGAGAAAATACAGGGGTTGCGCTGTTGCTGGAACCGACTCCCGAATTCTATGCGATGAAAGACGAAGATGAAACCATTGACCGTAAAGGTTTTAGATTTCTATATTCATATCTTCTCCCCTATCAAAATTTGATTGGACAACTGTTGCTAGGTTTGCTCTTAGGCAGCATGATACAACTAATGCTCCCATTTCTTACACAATCCATCGTAGACTTTGGAATTAATAATCAAAATCTTAGCTTTATATACCTAATACTGATAGCTCAACTCATGTTGAGTTTCAGTAGTAGTGCCGTGGAATTTATTCGTGGCTGGATATTGTTACATCTGGGAACACGTATCAATATTGCCCTCATTTCAGATTTCCTTATTAAGCTAATGAAGCTCCCTATGGGATACTTCGACACTAAAATGACAGGAGATATCCTGCAACGCATCAACGACCATACACGTATTCAGAATTTCCTGACGGGAAGTAGTTTGAGTGTAGTGTTTTCTACATTCAACATCGTGGTTTTCAGTATTGTACTGTTACTCTATAATTGGATGATTTTCCTTATCTTCATGGGAGGCAGTGTGCTCTATGTGGCTTATGTTTGGCTTTTCATGAAGAAGCGGGCGGAACTGGATCACAAGCGTTTTGCACAGCAGAGTGCCAATCAGAGTACAGTGGTACAACTGGTAAATGGTATGCAGGAAATCAAGCTGAGTGCCTGTGAACAACAAAAACGGTGGGAATGGGAACGCATACAGGCACAATTGTTCAAAGTGAATATTCGTAGCCTTGCCCTGCGACAATATCAGGATTCGGGAGCGGTATTGATAAACCAAACCAAGAACATTATAATAACGGGATTGGTAGCAAGCCTTGTGGTACGGGGAGAAATGACACTGGGTATGATGCTGTCCGTACAGTATATCATTGGGCAACTGAACAGTCCTGTGAATGATTTGATAACTTTCGCACGCGACATGCAGGATGCACGCCTCAGTATGAATCGTCTGGGTGAAGTGAGGGACAAGCCGAATGAAGAAGAACCAACAAAACAATTGATACGGGAAATCCCTGTGGGAAAAGATTTGAGAATAGAAAATCTAAGTTTTAAATACGACCCGTTGAGCGAATTTCCTACACTGGACAATATCAATTTGGAGATAAAAGCAGGAAAACAAACAGCCGTGGTTGGTATGAGCGGAAGTGGAAAAACAACACTCGTAAAGTTGTTATTGGGGTTCTATCCGCCTGCAAGCGGACAAATACTGTTGGGAGATACGCCGTTGGAAAATTATAGTATCCGGGAGTGGAGGAAACAGTGTGGCGTCGTAATGCAGGATGGGTTTATCTTCTCTGATAGTATTGCGGGAAACATTGCGCCGGGAGTGGAACACATAGATAAAGAACGCTTGCGCCACGCCGCAGAAGTGGCAAACATACATGGATTCATAGCAGAATTACCGCTGGGATATAACACAAAAATAGGACAAGAAGGGCATGGACTGAGCCAGGGACAAAAACAACGTATCCTCATTGCCCGCGCCGTATATAAGAATCCGGAATTCATCTTCTTCGATGAAGCTACCAATGCACTGGATGCTAACAATGAGCGCATCATCATGGAGAATTTGCAAAAATTTTTCGAAGGAAGGACATCAGTAGTGGTAGCTCACAGGCTGAGTACCGTCAGGAATGCAGACAGGATAGTAGTAATAGAACAGGGACATATAGCAGAGATGGGAACACACGAGGAACTCACTGTAAAGAAAGGTATCTATTACAGGTTAGTGAAAAACCAGTTGGAACTCTGATAAGCAGGAAGTCTGAGAGGCATGGAAAAAGAAGAAAAAGATATTGAACTGAGGTGTGAGGAGGTGCAGGAGATACTGACACGTCCGCCACATGCACTGGTAAGGTGGGGAATCACAGTATTCTTCACTGTGTTGGCCCTGTTCTTTATCGGAGGATGTTTCTTTAAGTATCCGGATGTAGTGAGTGCGGAAATTACGGTCACTACGGAGCATCCACCCGTATGGATAGTGGCACGGGGAAATGGGAAAATAAAGGAAGTATATGGCAAAGACCGAGAACAGGTGAAAGTCGGTAAGATCATTGCCGTACTGGAAAATCCGGCAGAGACAAAGGATGTTTTACTACTGGAAAAAATCTTGCAGGATTTCTGCCTGACAGATAGTTGCATACACAGCACTGTATTTCCCGAACAATTAGCTTTGGGCAGTGTACAGGCGGCCTATGCCACATTTATCAAGAGCCTGACAGATTATCGTAATTTCCTGTCTTTAGATCTTTACGAACAGAAAATAGAGGCAACTCGCAAGGAATTGCAGGAATATCGCAACTATATAAAACATCTGAATCGTCAGGCAGAACTGGATAAGGAACAGGTACGTATAGCTGAGACTGTACACAGCCGGGAAAAGAAACTTTTTGGTGAAGGACTAACAGCACAATCGGACTATGAAGAGGCTAAACAGGCATTTCTGAACAAGCAGCAGGGACAAGAGCAAATGATGACTTCGCTCTCATCCGCCAAAATACAGGAAGCACAGTTGCAACAAAATATTCTGGAAACTCAAATGGAACGAAGCCGGGAGACTAACAACTTAGTAGCAACATTAAAAGCTGCTTATGATGAGCTACAGGTAGGCATTGAGGACTGGAAAATGACATATCTCTTCATTAGTCCGGCAAATGGCATACTATCTTACAACGATGTATGGCAAAAGAATCAGAATGTGAACAGCGGAGATAAAGTTTTCTCCATCGTGGCCTCGCAGACCGGGGATATTATCGGCAAGATAAAGCTACCCGTTAACGGTTCGGGCAAAGTGAAACCCGAACAACGGGTAAATATCAGTGTGACAGGATATCCTTATATGGAATTCGGATTTCTGACGGGAAAAGTGGTATCCGTCTCTCTACTGACAGATGATAAAAGTATGTATACCGTAACCGTAAGCTTACCACAAGATTTACGGACGTCTTATGGGAAAGTACTGGAATTTAAAGGTGAACTAACCGGAATTGCGGAAGTTATGACGGATGAACGGAGTGTGACCGGGAGGTTGTTCGGACCGTTGCGTTACTTGTGGGAGAAGTATTTATCTTAATTATGTATGTGTTGCGCTGTATAAAAGCACTTGTAAGACTCACAAGCGCTTTTGCAAGAGGATTTTGTTTAAAGAAAAAGGAAAGAAGTTAGTAAATTTCATTGGTTATAGCTACTTTTGTAGGTATCGACCTAAATAGATGGTGAGAATAATTATGAGACAAAGCAGAAAACAAACAGCCTGGAAAAAGAGTCGTACCTTTGGAGACGTCAAAGGCGGAAGAAGATGGCCTAAATTGAAAGATAATATTGTAAAAAGAAAACACTCATTATTAAAACCATCAGAGTTCGACGAGTTACCAATCTATATGGTAGAGAATCCGTCCAAAGACTTCTATTTCCCTATAACAATAGATGATATAAAAAATGTATTAGCACAACTCCCACCTGAACATGTAGAAGGTCTGACACATATTTGGTTACGAAAAACAAATAAGAAAGAAAAATATCAAGGAGTTTATACGGTTGGTAGTGGTGTTCGCCTCATTACCCTATATCCTTTCCCCAAGAGCAATCAACTTATTCTTGGGAAAGAAAGGCCTACCCATAAATTACTGACATGGTATAAGGGCTATGCTTCCGAACCTCAAAAAGAAAAAGATAATTGGTATATTGAATTTACAGAAGAAAGCGCAAGAAGGTATTATTTGGAACGTTTGCTATTGCACGAGATTGGACATTATGTTAACGAGACATTGGTTCGTAATAAGACAGCCAGATATAAATCAGAGAATAGTGCTGATAATTATGCTTTTAATATGAAAATAGATATATAAACAGAAGTAATTAAAATATGGAGCAAAATCTTCAAACCGACGATAAAGACAGGCAGGAATACCCACTTATGTACACCAATGAGACACATTCTCTTTTTATTAAGACAAAAGAACATAAGAACAAAAATATTTGAGAAATGGAAATAGAGAGCTTAATAAAAACGATTATTCAGTGTGCATATAATGTAAGAATGCACCTTGCCACTGGTTTTCTTGAAGCTGTTTACCAAAAAGCATTGGTAATTGAGTTAAAAGAGAAAGGAATTGATGCAGAAACAGAAGCCCCTATAAATGTATATTATAAGAATATAGTTGTAGGAGAATTCAGAGCAGATATAATTGTAGAAAAAAAAATCATCATTGAACTTAAAGCTGTTCAAAATCTTATTCCAATACATGAAACCCAACTAGTAAATTACTTAACTGCCACTAATACAGATCATGGCTTATTAATAAACTTTGGAGGTGAACGTATCGAAATAAAAAGAAAATTCAGAGAATATAAACATAAAGAATAACTCATAAGAAAAAATTTGTACTTTTGTTCTTATGTCTAAAAAATAAGAATGTCTATTATGGAACAACAAATTCAACTCAACGACCACAACAAACAGGAATATCCTCCTATGCACACCTGCGAACATATAGTTAACCGTACCATGATGAATCTTTTCGGTTGTGGACGGTCAGTATCCGCACATATAGAGAGAAAGAAAAGTAAGCTGGACTATGCTTTGGAAACTGCTCCTACCGAAGAAGATGTAAAACGACTGGAAGAAGATGTAAATGCAGTGATTGCGCAAGGATTGGATGTTACCACAGAATTCATCACGCAGGAAGAAGCACAAGGACGCTTTGACTTGAAACGACTGCCGGAAGATGCTTCGGAAACCGTACGCATAGTGAAAGTAGGCGATTATGACGAATGTCTTTGTTTGGGAACGCACGTAAAGAATACCTCTGAAGTAGGAACCTTCAAAGTCATCAGCCACGACTGGAATGAAGAAGCCAAACGGTGGAGAATGCGTTTCAAACTGCAATAATATCATTTTAAAAGGCACATATATGAAGAAAATCATCTTATCCATCTTTATTATGATGGGACTGGCAAATCTCTCACATGCCCAACAAGGATATCAAAATCCAATCATTCCGGGTTTCCATCCGGACCCGAGTGTTTGCCGTGTTGGCGAAGACTATTACTTGGTCAACAGCAGTTTCTGTTATTTCCCCGGAGTGCCCCTGTTTCATAGTAAGGATTTGGTCAACTGGGAACAGATAGGGAATTGCCTGACACGGGAATCACAGGTAAAGTTAACCAATGCCGGCACATGGGGCGGAATCTACGCCCCTACCATCCGATACAATGAGGGAGTGTTTTACATGATTACCACCAATGTTTCGGACAAGGGGAATTTCCTGGTTCACACCACTGACCCACGTGGTGAATGGTCAGAACCTGTTTGGATAAAGCAAGGAGGTATTGATCCATCCCTTTATTTTGAAGATGGAAAGTGCTATTTGGTCAGTAATCCGGATGTAGGCATCTACCTGTGCGAAATTAATCCGATGACCGGAAAACAGTTAAGCGAATCCAAACGTATCTGGAACGGTACGGGCGGACGCCATCCGGAAGGGCCACATATTTATAAGAAAGATGGTTGGTATTATCTGCTGATTTCTGAAGGAGGTACTGAATATGGGCATAAGGTAACCATTGCCCGTAGCCGGGATATTGACGGCCCGTATGAAGGTAATCCCGCCAACCCCATCCTGACACACATAAACAAAAACGCACAGAACAGTCCGATACAGGGAACCGGTCATGCCGATCTGATAGAAGCTCACGATGGTTCGTGGTGGATGGTATGTCTCGCATTCCGTCCGCAAACCGGCTCGCATCATCTGCTGGGGCGCGAAACGTTTATCGCACCTGTACGATGGGATAAGAATGCCTGGCCTGTGGTAAACGGAGATGGAAGCATAGCCTTACAGATGGATGTCCCCACCCTTCCACAGCAACCTTTTGAATCGAAAACTCCCCGCACTACCTTCAACACCGAGAAACTGGGACCGGAATGGATCTATCTGCGCAATCCCAAACAGGAGAACTATATCCTGAACGGTAAGACACTCCGATTGAAAGCAACTCCCGTCAATCTGAACAGTATGGACTCTCCCACTTTCATCGGCCGCAGACAGCAACATATCGACTTCACAGCCGGAACATCCGTTGAACTACAGAAAGGGCAACCGCAGGACGAAGCCGGAATAACGGTATTCATGGAGAATCATTCGCACTATGATCTTTTTGTAAGGCAGGATGCCAAAGGACAGCAGTCTATCGTCCTGAGATATCAGTTGGGAGAACTGAAACATATAGAAAAGGAAATCAATATCCCCCAAGGAAAAGTGCAGCTTCAGGTCAAAGGGAATAATGAGTTCTATTCATTCGGCTATTCCACCACCGGAAATAAGTTCCAGGAAATAGCCAAGATGAATACGCGCTATCTCAGTACCGAAACTGCCGGCGGATTTACCGGTATCATATTGGGCTTGTATGCCGTATCCGCTTCTTCAAAGGCACAGGCTGACTTTGATTATTTCGACTATCAAGGAAACAAGTAAACCGGAGGCGAAACATTTCATATTCATAGTATTCTAAAGCAATTTTATATAACGAATGTACAAAACGGCATAAAACAAGTAATTTTGTCAGAAATTTAGTGACATTTTGTTAATCAGCGAAACTAAAATCAATTGGCACACGTTTTGCGATTATGTTTGTGAACGACGGTTCAGGAACCGCATGAGAGTGATTAAGAAACGGCTCCCGAAAGCAGTTCAAGACCGGAAGTTCAGAACTAACCGAATGTTTAACTTAAAAGATAGGAGACTAAAATTATGATGCCTGTTAGAAGAACTCAAAATTGGTTACCAAGTATCTTCAATGATTTCTTTGATAACGAATGGATGGAAAAAGCCAATGCAACCGCTCCGGCTATCAACGTGCTGGAAACGGAAAAGGAGTACAAAGTAGAATTGGCTGCTCCGGGAATGACCAAAGATGACTTCAACGTTCATATCGACGAAGACAACAATCTGGTTATCAGCATGGAAAAGAAGACTGAAAACAAGGAGGAAAAGAAAGACGGTCGCTATCTGCGTCGCGAATTCTCATACTCTAAGTTCCAACAGACCATGATATTGCCGGACAATGTGGACAAGGAAAAGATTGCAGCACAAGTAGAAAATGGCGTGCTGAACATCAATCTACCGAAGTTCTCAGCCGAAGAAAAACAGAAGAACAAGAAATCCATTGAAGTGAAATAAGGTTTCCGGTGAACCCAACAGATGTATTAACCAGAACGGGCAACCTCTCTTACGAGAAGCTGCCCGTTTCTTTTTATATCTCCGGATGTATTTATTTCGCCTTACGCGTTCCTTTCAGAAAGCGATTGGTCAGCCATTTGCGTACCGGTTCGTCATAGAGCTTCAGACAGGCATAAGCAAGAACAAAAGCTCCGACAAAGGTCAGTATCATATAAGGAAGACCTTCGGTGATGGTCGCATTATTATTGCATGCCCAGGCCGTATATGTGTATATCAACGGATAATGAGTGATATAAACGGGATATGAGATATCGCCTAGGAACTTACAGATACCTACAGAGCGTTTTCCCGTTACTTTGCCACCGGCTCCCATCGAAACAATGACCGGGAAGATAAAGATAATGCAAAGTGCCTCGTAGAGTCCGTTCATCCAGAAACCATCTTCACCGCCAATACGGGGAACGGAAAGAACTATCACAATCATCAGGCTACACCACCAGAATGCGCGTTTCTTTACCCGTATGAGCCAGCCTAAGCGTGAAAGCAGCAAGCCTGCAAAGAACGGATAGAGCAAACGGACGAAGCCCACATACTGCTGTTCCCAATTCAATGCCCATCCGCCTACGATATCACCATTAGGCGCTGTAAGACAGAGATGCAAAGTGGCACAGGCTGCCAGAAAAACAAGGATGGACAAGGCAACCTTGTTGAACTTACGAACAAACAGTGCGTACAAGATATTGCCGATATATTCATAATAGAGCGACCATGCCGGCCCGTTCAACGGGTGCATTTCCGTCCACCCGCGAATGTCCCATTTCAAAGGAAGGGGAAGCAACGTACAGCCATAGAGCATGATTATCAGAACCGTTCCGACCGATACGTTATCCATATTGGGAAAACAGGGGGATTTCTGTAGGAAAAAGAAAAGGGCACCGATAATGCTACCCATAATTACCATAGGATGCAGGCGGATGACACGGCGTTTGAAGAAAGTGCCGATACTCATCCGGTTCCAGCGGTCATCATAGGCATAACCGATTACAAAGCCCGAAAGCATAAAGAAGAAGTCGACGGCAAGATAGCCGTGGTTAATGATTTGTGCGAGATGGTTGCCACCCGAATGTGCTTCAAGAAGATGGAAAGCTACGACCATAACAGCTGCCACTCCACGTAATCCATCCAGGATTTCATAATGCGGCTTAGAGGCGAGATAAGTTGTCTGCGTGTTCATTAGGATATCAGATATAATTAATTTGGATGCAAAAGTAGGATAAAATGTGGAATAAACCACGCAATTGTACATTGAATTGTACAGTCCTGATTTGGCTTCTCTAATAGTGGAATCGTTAGTTTTGCTATCAAAATACAAGATGACTATCAACTTTAAAAAAGGAAATATGAAAGAAGAGAGAAAAGCAAAGTATGTGACTCCGCAAATAGAGATCATAGAAATGGAAAGTGAGGGTGTAATGGCATTGAGCAATATGCCCGGTGGTAACCCTGGTATGCCTGGTCGAAGCAGTTCCCGAAGATCTACCCAACGCTACAGTTCAAGTAGCATAAGCGAATTGGAAGACTTGATAAACGATATACTAACCTTTGAAAAATAAAACTATGAAAATAAATAATGCGATACCTTTCTTTGCAGTATTCCCGTTGATATTAATGGGATGTACTCAGGATGAAGTTATAAAAGAGGATACTTCTGTCGGGGGAAAAGAAAAAATATCCGTTACCGTCACACAAGGCGGAGCTATCACCCGTATAAGCCATGAAGATGACGGTGCTAATGGCCTGATACTAAAGTGGACGGCAAACGATGCCTTTAAACTTTATGGCACTACGACTGAGGTCTTTACCACGACAGGACCTACTGATGGTGATGGCAAGATTGCTACTTTCACAGGAAATGCGGTTGAGGATGCCCAGCATGCTTTCTTTCCTGCATCAAAAGCCGAGAAAAGATGGGAGGATTGCCACTTTAATGTTATAGGGCAGGTTATCGATGCAAACGCTCCTTTTGCCCATCTATCCGGTTACAACTTTATGACTGCACAGACTACTGCCTCCGGTACGGAGATTTCGGAAATAAGCTTTAAGCATAAAATAGCTGTTCTGAAGTTTGAGGTAACTCTTCCTGATGGCATTGTTCCTAAATACATCACTCTAAGCACACAGGATGATGCCGGTATAGCCATCTCCCAGAAAGCAAGTGATGAAAGCAACGTCACTACTGCCAAACAGCTTACTGCGGCTATATCCGGTGCCAGTAGCAAAAAATTCACTGCTTACATGGCCATTCTTCCTTCCACATTGAAAGAAAAACTGGCTCTTGCCGTGACAGGCGACGACGGAATGGTTTATAGTTATACGGTTTCTTTTAATGGAGATTTTCCTTATGAGGCAGGCAAGGTTTATAATTCGGAGCTTACTTTTGGGGGAATAGAAGATGGTTATGGAACTGCTGCTATATTCGATAATAATGTAATAGGCAACACTTGGGATCAGAGTGATAATAAAGGTAGTACGAAAGATAACCCTTACCTGATAGAGAGTGCCGGACACTTGAAATATTTAATTGAACAAGTAGAAGCGGGAGAAGCCTACCTGGATAAGTTCTTTAAATTAACTACGGATATAAAGGTCACGGCTGATACATGGACGCCAATAGGGATTTCATATGCCAAGCCTTTTAGTGGAAACTTTGATGGTGGCGGACATACCATAAGCGGCGAATTAAAAGAAAGTTTTTCTGATGATCTACAAAACTTCGGCTTCTTTGGTTACTTGACAACTACAAGTAGTATGTTGATAGAAAATATCCATATAGCGGCTAATATTACATGGTCCTTTGCATCGCCTGAAGGAACAAGCACTTTATATTTTGGTGTAGGTGGCGTCATTGGACATGGACCTACGCTGAAAATAACAGTTTACAATTGTACAATGTCGGGAGAAATGAAAATATCAGGCGGGAACCTCGCCTATGGCTATTTATGCATAGGTGGTATAATTGGATATTCAGGAGTCCACATGAACAACTGTTCGTCAACAGGACAAAGTGATGTAAGTTGTAAAGGAAGCTTAGTTCGTATTGGAGGTATAATAGGACAAAACGGCATACTAGGAAGTGAGCATAAGCATTGTATAAATGCTTCTTCCATTATACTTTCTAACCCAGAACGTTCAAATACAAATTATACTATATCAGTAGGTGGAATTGGGGGAAGTATGGCCGGAAAGGTTTTGGGATGCTGCAATCAAGGCTCCATAACCGGACGTTGCCTCTCTCCAGTGGATGTTGGAGGAATTGCAGGGTATATCACATGGGGAAAATACCATCTCAACCGGAATTTAACGACAGATTTTAATGTTACTTCTAAAGAAACTGTGAGACTTGGATATTTGATAGGAGAACTTAGCAATGCTACTGTTTATTCCTGCAACGAAAGTGTTGGTGAACAATCCCAATGGATTGGAAGCAATCCCGCCTGGACACCCACTATCGATGATGAAAACGAGCATTAACCCTAAACTCTCCTGCCCCAAATAACAGGAAATTCATCAAATTACCGGGAGTTTAGAAAAGAATATGATAACTCCCGGTAATAAACGTCCTTATTATCAGTTTTCTAACATTTTCAAATTATCATTTTATTAACCCACCCATTTTACTTATATTTGAGACCTATACAAGTATCCTAAACAAAATGAACAAGTATTTTATATTCCCGCTAATCATTCTCGTATCCGGCATAGTAAGCTGCAACAAGCCGCCAGGCAGCACCCATCCACCTGCGCAATTCCATGCAGACAGTATAGCCATACTGGCAAAAGCCAATCAGTTCCGGCTAGACAAAGAATATGACAGCGCTATTTCCCTACTCGACTCCGCCTTCCTGCTACCCGTCAAAAGCGACCAACACCCCAACGGACTATCTCCTGACGACGCCCGCCGTCTGATGTCCTACGCAATCAGGCACTTAATGTTCGCATACAATCATTCCCGAAGAATAGCCGAAGGACACGAACACTTCCTCCGGCTCAGGGAAATGAACCACCCGATACTATTCAATCATTGCCAACGCGAGATTTTGGTATGCGACGCACAAATGTTGCAAACCCTCGGCCGCCGTGCCGAAGCCTGCCAACTCCTCGACCAAGCTATGAGCATAAATGAAAATGATGATCCTTCCAGTGAACTCTTTTGCACCATAGCCGCCGGAATCACCTATATGGCCGTCGACTCCACCGAAACACGAGCAGAACCCGCCTTGCTGCGAGCCGCCGAAGCTATGAGAAACGGAGCATACGATGACACCGGACTCTATCCGCAGGCCATGGCCAACCTGGCAAACATCTACATCCGGAAGAATGAGTTCCAGAAAGGTATCAGCCTCTGTCAGGAAGTCATGGAACAAAGCAATAAGTCGCAGAATCCGCGTGGGGCGATGCTCGCCGCAATCAATCTGTGCGGCAATTACACCGAACTAAACTTCTTCGACAGAGCCTTGCATTACAACAATGAAGGACTCCGCCTGTTCCGTGAAGATAACGAGACCTGGGGTATGGCGGCAAGCCTGTACGAAAGGAGAGCCCTGATTTATAAAAGAATGGGCCTCATCGACTCAGCCTTCCTCGCGCTCAACCTTGCCGACAGCTTCTACATCAGAGCCACCAATCCGCGCGGACAAATACGTGTAAAGATGGAAAAGCTGGATGCCAAAGCCCAGTTCCCGGACTCCCTGCCGAAAGTCCTGATGCACTATGAAGAAATAAAAGATAAAGTGCCCGGCTATATGCTGCTGGATTATTACATGGGCTACGGAAATGCCATGTACAGGGCCGAAAAATACCAAGAAGCCATCCCGTTGCTTGAAAAAGCCGTCAGCTTGTCCAAAGCCCGCGGAGATATGGAAACAGAGAATCACAACAACCGGTTACTGCTCGACAGCTACCACCGTACCGACAGGATGAAAGCTGCAAAAGAGCTGCTCCCCCGCTATAATATGATTATCGACTCTGTAATTCATGGGAAATCCATTCGCGAATCCATAGCCTCGCATATACGTTACGAGACGGAGAAGGTGGAACAGGAAAATAGTCTGCTCACAGCAGGCATAGCCTTACGCAACAGTGTTATCCGCACATACACCATCGGCACAATTGCATCCATCCTCTTTATCCTGCTCCTGGCCACCTGGTTCTGGAACAGGCACCGATCTCTGAAATTACATCATCAACTGGATGAAAAGGAGCTCGAAATCACCTCCATCCGCCTGGATAAAAAGGAAAAGGAATTGAAAAGAATTCTTGAATCGCGCCATGAACTTCATGAACACAACCAGGAACTGCTTCGGCAACTGGCTGAAATACAAACTTCAAACCAATCAGGTAGCGAACTCAACAAGCTTATGGAAACTCTGTCTCCCACTATGCTGACACCCAAAGAAGAAGCTGAATTCCGTGTCGCCTTCTCCGGCATTTATTCTACGGCACTTATCCGCCTGCGCGATGTGTGTCCCAATATCACCAAGAATGAAGAGTTGCTGTGTATGCTCATCCTACTCAACCAAAGCACCGAAGAAATAGCCCGGATATTAGGTATAGCCTCCGCCAGCGTCACCAGGATACGTTATCGGTTAAGGCCGAAACTCAATATCCCGGAGAAAGCTTCGCTGGATGCGGAAATCAAAAGGATTATGAAAGAGTAATCTCAACTACTCTTTCTATAACTCCTCACTGCCCACAAATTAAAGAACACCGCAAAGGTCGTCAATGCTCCCAACTGTGGAAGTAACTCCACAATGCCACCACCCCGCAGGTAAATGGTACGCATCACCTCTACAAAGTATTTCAGCGGATTGAGCGCAGCAATCAGTTGTGCCCACTCCGGCATACTGTGTACGGGAGTGAACAAGCCGCTCATCAGCATCAGTATCAGCATAAAGAACCACATGACGAACATGGCCTGCTGCAACGTAGCGGAATGATTGGAAATCACCAGACCGAATCCGGAGACTACAAACAGGAAGACCACTGCAAAAAGGTATATCGTCACGAAATGCCCCACAGGAAGAATGCCATAGAGCAGCCATGCCAGAAAGAAACATATCGTAAGCACAATGAAACCTATCAGCCAATAAGGTATCAGCTTGGCAAGAATAAACGTCAGTTTGGAGACAGGCGTTACATTGATCTGCTCGATAGTGCCCACCTCTTTCTCGCCTACCACATTGAGCGCCGGAAGAAAACCGCAAATCATTGTCAGCAACATCACCATCAATGCCGGAACCATAAAGAGCTTATAGTTCAGGTTCGGGTTATACAGATTCTGCGTTGAAATGCCAATCCGGGGCAATCCCATCCCGGCGGACATTGCCTTTGACGGTGATTCCGATTGCAACTCACGGGTATAGTCATTAATGATGGAAGACAGGTACGAGCCTCCTAATCCTCCCTTTGTACCGTTCACTGCATTGACGGCAACCAACAGGCGGGGGCTGTTGCCCGTCACCCAGTTCTTCTCAAAATCGCGGGGAATCTCCAGGATAATATCTGCCGAACCGATTTCGATGGAGCGCAATCCTTCATTGTAGGTATCAGGAAGGGCCGTTGTACGGAAATAGGTGGATGCACCGATCTTATCCACAAGGCGGCGCGAAAGGATGCTGTGGTCATTATCCACAATGTTCAGGTTGATGTTCTTTATCTCCAGGTTTGCCGCCCAAGGCATCAGTATCATAATCATGCAAGGGAAGATAAGAATCATCTTCGGCAGGAACGAGTTACGGAGCAACTGCTTGAATTCTTTTTCTATCAGAAACTTTATCATACCACCACTCTCCTATTCTAATCGGTTCTTAAACTTCTTGAAACTAACCGTAATCAGTGCAACCGCCATTACAGCAAGAATACTGACTTCCATCAATACCAACGAAATGTCCACTCCTTCGATCATCAGCTTCCGCACAGCCTGAATGTACCAGCGGGCAGGAAGCACCGCCGAGATGCCTTGAAGCAGTAAGGGCATGCTCTCTATAGGGAATATCATACCGGAGAGCAGCATGGTAGGCATCATCAGTATCAATCCCGATGCAAGCATGGCAGCAACCTGCGTCCGCGTCACCGAGGATATCAGCAAGCCCAGAGCCAGGGAAACGAAGATAAAAAGCAGCGATACCACAATCAGCCAGAACAAGCTACCCGCCACAGGAACATCGAGCACATAGACGGACAACAGCAAAATCGTTGTCAGGTTGACAAACGAAAGCACAAAATAAGGAACTGCCTTGGCAAGAATAATGAATAGCGGCTTCACCGGAGAAACCAACAATATCTCCATCGTTCCCGTCTCCTTCTCCCGGACAATGGATATGGAAGTCATCATGGCACAAATCAACATCAGGATCAGTCCCATCACACCCGGCACAAAGTTGTAGGCACTCTTCATCTGCGGATTATAAAGCAGCTTCACTTCGGGAACAATAGTGGAAACCTGTATTCCCGCCGGAAGCATTTCGCTTCCGGCAGAGGATATGATGTTGGCGGCATAACCAGTCTGTGTGGTTGCCGTATTGGGGTCGGTAGCATCGGCCACCAACTGTACACAAGCATCTCCGGTATAAACGTGATTCGCAAATTGCTCGCTGAAGATGACTGCCAGGTCAATGTCTCCCCGTCTGAAAGACTTTTCAACCTCGTCCGGAGTATTCAGATTCGTGGTGACGGAGAAATATTCACTCGCATCCAGACGGTCGATAATGCGCCGGGTGACAACATCGTTCGACGGGTCGAGAATGGCGACACGGACATTCTTCACTTCCGTGGTTATGGCAAAGCCGAAAAGGATAATCTGCACCACAGGCATACCCAGCAATATCAGCATGGTTCGCCTGTCGCGGAAGATATGGAAGAATTCCTTTCGGACAAAAGCTATAAATTGTTTCATTGTTCTTACTAATTATGTTATGAATCGGCTAATCCGCCGTACGCACCGCCTCCCGTGCCAACTGCTGGAAAACATCATCCATTGTAGCAACCTTAAATTGCCGTTTCAGTTCATCGGGCGTATCGAGAGCACGGATCACGCCATCCACCATGATAGAGATACGGTCGCAATACTCGGCCTCATCCATGAAGTGGGTGGTAACAAAGACAGTGATCCCCCGGTCGGCAGCCTGATAAATAAGCTCCCAGAACTGGCGACGGGTAGCAGGATCTACCCCACCCGTCGGCTCATCCAGAAAGACGATCTTCGGCTCGTGAAAGATGGAAACGGAGAAAGCAAGTTTCTGTTTCCAGCCCAGCGGCAGACTTTTTACCAGCGTATCACGTTCGGCACTCAGCCCGATGCGTTCCAAAAGTTCATCGGTCTTGCGGGCTATTTCATCTTCTGCCATGCCGTAAATCCCGGCAAACAGCCGGATATTCTCCCACACTTTCAGGTCTTCGTAAAGAGAAAACTTCTGGCTCATATAGCCGATATTCTTTTTCACATCCTCCGTCCGGGTAGCAACATCGAAACCGGCTACGCGGGCCGTGCCTCCTGTAGGATGGCTCAATCCGGTAAGCATGCGCATTGCCGTAGTCTTTCCGGCACCGTTGGCACCCAGGAAGCCGAATATTTCGCCACGATGGACTTTGAAAGAGATATGATCCACTGCCGTGAAATTGCCGAAACGTTTGGTGAGCTTATCCACTTCGATGACATACTCATCCTTCTGTTCCACCTTGCCATGTTCCAGCCCCGGCGGGCAGAGAATGCTTGCGAACTGGTTCAAAATACGTTCCGGAGTATCTATCCCATGTATCTGCCCCTCATTGATAAAGGCGATGCGGTCACATTGGCGTGCCTCATCAATAATAGGTGTAGAGGCTATGATGGTGATGCCCTGTTCCTTCAACCGGCGAAGCATCCCCCAAAACTCCTTGCGGGAAACAGGATCGACTCCTGTTGTCGGCTCGTCGAGGAAAAGCACATCCGGTTTATGGATAAGCGCACAACTCAACGCCAGTTTCTGCTTCATACCTCCGGACAAAGCTCCGGCACGGCGTTTGCGGAAAGGCTCTATTTGCTGGTAGATATCCTTCACCAATTCATAATTCTCCTCAATGGTGGTATGGAAAACAGTAGCAAAGAAGTTCAGGTTTTCTTCTACCGTCAAGTCCTGATAGAGGGAGAAGCGTCCCGGCATATAGCCTACGCGACGACGAATTTCTTTATAATCCTTCGCTATATCCAGACCGCACACCGAAGCATTCCCACTATCGGGAAGCAGCAAGGTGGTGAGGATACGGAAAAGAGAAGTCTTCCCCGCCCCGTCAGGCCCGATAATGCCGAACAACTCTCCGGAAGGAACCGTCAAGGAAACACCCTTCAACGCCTCCACCGCCCCATATTTCTTGGTAACGTTATCTACAACAACCGCATGTTCCATAAATTAATCACTAATCACTAACCGTTAATCACTAAACTCCACTCCCCCGTACATACCTATCTTCAACAGCCCGTCATTGTGCACGGCAATCTTCACGGCATACACTAGGTTGGCACGTTCATTCTTAGTCAGGATAGTCTTCGGGGTAAATTCCGAGGTATCCGAAATCCAGGTTACTACGCCCGGATACTGCTTGTGCTCATCGGTGCCGTAATCGGAGAAGACGGTTACTTTCTGTCCCAGTTTTACCTGCGAAAGTTGTTCGGAAGTGATGTAAGCACGAAGGTACATCTGCTCCGTATCGGCCACTTTGAAAAGCGGAGTGCCCATAGCTGTGAGTTCTCCCGCTTCGGCATACTTTGCCAGTACAGTGCCGGTTATCGGAGAGGTGATGTGACACTTCTTCAACTGGTCTTCCACCTGTGCCACCTGAATACCGACGGATGAACTTTGCCACGTCAGGCTCTGGTGACTGTTGGACAAGGTAGAATTCTGCGCAACAAGTTGCTTGCGGAGCACTTCAAGCTGGTCTTCCGCATCATCCAGTTGTTTCTGGTTTGCCGCACCTACCTTTAGTAAGTTTGCCACACGGTTTCGTTCGCGTTGGGCGGCAGATATTTGTTCTTTGGTGGCGGCTACCTGTTTCAGGATATCAGGACGCTGTTCTTCGACGGATTTAAGACTCGCCTCCAGTTGCAGCTTCTTCAAGTAGAGCTGTACGGTATCTACTACGCCGACTTCTTCACCGGCCTTCAACAACATTCCTTCTTCGATATCGAAATAAAGCAGGCGGCCCGATGCTTCGGCAGATACAAGCACTTCCGTAGTCTCAAACGTTCCTGTTGCATCATATTTCGGGGCACCGTTTCCACAAGCGGAAAAGAGGGCCAATAGGGAACAAAGTCCCAGTAAGTTCCTTGATTTCATAATGATCTATATTTTTATGCCTTTAATTATTCAATGTATATTTCAGATTCCAGATATTCATCAGTAACTGCACCTCATGCAAAGCCTTGGTTTGACGTGCCAGGTTCTCGGCAGTGATTTCACGAAGCATATCGGTTACGGTCAGCGTACCGTTCTCCACTTTAGCCTCGGCGGCCTTGCGGATGTTGACACGCAAACGGATAATCTCATCATCATCCACCATCTGCCGGCGCATGGACTGGATGGCCGAACTTTGTTGGGTAGATTCCAGATTGGTATTGAACAGGAACACATCGCGGCTGGTCTCCAACTTACGGCGGTTGTTATCTATCAGCCTGCGATCATTGCGCAACGTATAGAGGCTACCGAAGTTCCACGACATACGGACTCCCGCTACATAGTATGCGGAGAAATCATCTTTCAGCATGTTCAATCCCGGATTTCCGTAAGCTCCCTGCACGAACAGCCCGAAGCGGGGACGGAAGCGCGTCTTCAATGAAGACTCCTGTACGTTCAATTGCCCGCCTTGGGCATCGAACCAGCGAAGTTCCGGACGGTTGTTCACCAATGAAGTGGATTCAAAAGTATCAGCAGGCTTCTCCAATGTAGTTCCGGAAGCGATTTCTTTTCCTATAAAGATAGAGAGCATACTCAGATAGGCCTGTCGCGAAGATTCCAGCTCAATGCGTTTCTGCTTCGTGTTCAATATCTCCACGCTTACGGCATCCAGATCGCTCTGATTGGCAATGCCGTTTGCTATATAGTTGGATACTTGCTGATGGGTGCGTCCCAAGTCTTCCTGCAAAAGCTGATTCTGTTTCAACTGTTCATCCAGCAACAAAATGCCGAAATATAGCTGATTCACACGATCATTCAGTGCATACATATCCACTTCCTGCTTCCCGCGGTCTATCTCCGAAGTAGCCCGGGTCAGTTGTTTCTTGGAACGGATATCTCCACCGTCCCAGATGTTCTGCGACACTTCCAGCATCACCTGATACTGATCTTTGGGCATACTTTTTATATCGATTCCCGGAACGTCCACCGGCAGCTTTGTAACATCACTTTGATAGGTTGCTTTTCCTGAAAGGGTGAATTGTGGCAGATAGCCTTTTCCGGCATTCTCCAGGTTATACTCCCGGGCTTTCTCTATCAGACCGTATTGCCGCACCAGCGGATAATTGGTCTGTGCCGAGTGTTGGCATCCCTCCAGCGTGAGCTGCGCATGTGCCAGCATTGCCGCAAGAACAAAGGAAAAAGAGAGAATAGTTCGTTTCATTTCCATATACATTTCTTGTTTATTTCTTTATAGGACGCAAAGATAGAGCTTAAAAGTATATGGATACATTCTATTTGTGTGCAATGATGCTCTATTTATCCGATTACCAGTATTAAAAGACAGGAAAACCCTATGTTTTCTTATCTTTGCCACAGATATAGATAAATTAAAGGAGGAAAAGGATATGGAAAAGAGCAAACCTATGGAGCTTGGGCTTGGCGAGCTGCTGAGTAATCCAAACATCGTAAACAATAACAGTTTTCGCTTTATCAGCCGTGATCTCGGTGTTATCATCAGCTTTGCCCAAATGGATAGTATCCTCTTTAGCACAGGGAGGCCCTATCGCGCCAAAGAAAGCAGAATCATCCGGATACTGAGAGGTGAAGCACGGATTTCCATCAATCTGATAGAATATAAGGTAAAGGAACCAATGATTATTATCAGTCCTTTCAATTCACTGATAGAAATTGTGGAAATCAGTGAGGATTATGACTTTCAGGTCATTGTTCCCGATAATAACTTTTTGCCCATCGCACAGGGAGGTGCACTGACGGATTCGTACACAAAGCATGGCATTTTCATTTTGCCCACAGAGGAAGAATTACCGCAAATCGATGCTTTCTTTTCAATGATATGGGACGCTGTGCACAAAGTGCCATTCCGCCGGGAAGTGGTACAACACTTGATTATGGCATTACTCTATAATATAAGGTATATACATGCAAAGAACGAAGAGTCCACCCCATTGCAGCTCTCACGCCAGGAAGAAGTATTCCGCCGCTTCATCGGGTTGGTTAATGAACACAGTAAACGTGAACGCAACATCAGTTTCTATGCAGATAAACTGTGTCTGACTCCTCATTATCTGAGTACGGTTATTCGTGAAGTAAGCGGGCAGACGGTAATGCAGTGGATTAACCAAGCCGTTATTCTTGAAGCAAAAGTACTGCTGAAACACAGTGACTTGTTGGTATTCCAAATCTCGGATGAACTGGGATTTCCCAATCCGTCATTCTTCAGCAAATTCTTTAAACGGATCACAGGGATGACACCGGCGGAATATCAAAAGAAACGCCACACCTGAGCAGGGCAAATGCCACACCTAAACGGGGCAAACTCCACACTTCACACTCGTCCAAGTGTGGCATCGGCACCCACGAAGTGTGGCATTGCGGGTGCTGAAACACAGCATTGGAAAACATTCAACTGAAAATGAGAAACTTTCATCTTATAACAAGATGATACGCTTCTGCATAATATCCACCAATTGCGCTTTCAACAACTTGGCATTGATAGGCTTGGGCATATATCCATCGAATCCGCTTTCCATCACTTTCTGTTCATCCGAAGCATAGGCAAAGGCTGTAACGGCAATAATAGGAATCTTTGCAGAATACTTACGAATCTCCCGGGTAGCCTCGTACCCATCCATTACAGGCATATTGATATCCATCAATACAATCTGAGGATTATGTTTCCGGAACATTTCCACAGCCTCCATACCGTCCCAGGCATGAATCAAATGATAGTCATATTTCAGGATGGATTCAAAAAGCTTATAATTGCTTGCATTATCTTCTGCAACCAGTATGGTCAATTTGTTTCTTTCTATCGAAACGGGTTGAATATCTTTGGGCATCTGTTTCTTGTCTTCCTTCACAGCCGGTTTGTAGGGAAGCGTAAACCAGAAAGTAGAGCCTTTACCCTCTTCCGATTCCACGCCGATTCTGCCACCCATATGATCCATCAATGTCTTACAGATAGAAAGTCCCAACCCTGTTCCCTGGGCAAAAGAGTTCAGCTTGACGAAACGCCCGAAAATGTTTTGTTGCTTATCCTTCGGAATTCCACATCCGGTATCGGTCACATAGAAATATAATTCATTCTCCCGCATTTCATAGCCAAAACGAATGCTGCCTTTTTCGGTAAACTTAATGGCATTTGTCACAAGGTTAATCATCAATTGGGACAAACGGTTCTTTTCCGTATAAGCCATACATGGCCCGGCAGGTTCCACAAACTCCAGTTTCACCGCATCCGTCTTCACTCTCAGCAAGAAACCACGCTCCAGTTCCCTCATCAACTCATTCAGTTCGATATTAGAGTAATTCAACTCCAACGTTCCCGCCTCAATCTTCGACAAATCAAGAATATCACTGATGAGTTGCAGCAACAAGGTATTATTGTTTTCGATGATGCTGACATATTCCTGTTTTTCCTCTTCTTCCTCGGTAGACGCCAATATCCCCGAGAAACCGACAATAGCATTCAACGGGGTACGAATTTCATGACTCATATTAGCCAGGAAGGCCGACTTTAAACGATTGGATTCTTCGGCAAGCTCTTTTGCTGTCGTAAGTTCTTGTTCCATTTTCTTCCGGTTGGTGATGACAAGCGACGAGCCTACCAGAGTCAATGGCTTTCCATCCTCATCACGGGCTTCTACAGCAGCCTGCGCTTCCACCCACTCCACCTTGTGCAGGTTGTTTTTCTGCACATTGACGATGCGGTATTCTTCTTTCACTTTTTCCGCCCGTCCTTCTATCAAGTCCCGGTAGGCCTGTTTCACCCGTTCACGGTCTTCCTTGAAGATTTTTGAGAAATACTGAGAATCGGGCACAGATAGTTGTGAATCTTCTACCTCCTGTTCGTCAGTACTCAGTTCAATCGGTCTATTGATATCACACAGGATTGTTTTGCTCTTCAGATCCCACTTCCAAGGTACGATGTTGGCAACATCAAGAGCCATCGCCAGTTTGCTGTTGGTAGCACTCAACTTTTGCTGTGCTTTGTGCAGTTCTGTGCTGTTCAGGCAGAAGATATCAATCATATTTCCCTGATGGGTTCCTTTCAATACCACATCGTAAAAAGTATCGATGGCTTTAAAGTAGTAAGGGAATGTAATGGCTCTTTTCTCCGTCAACGCCATCTTTGTAAAATGCAGGAATTCGGGCATGGATTCCGGGAATATTTCACTTCCTTTTCTGCCTATGACCTCTTCCTTACGATAGAAGTATTTCTCAAATTCTGAATTTACATTCCGGTAAATCAATTCGATGGGATTACCGTTCTTATCGGTCACCAACTCTTCCTGCATATAGAGTATGGGCATATTGTTCACCAACATCTTATAAGTAGCCATTGCATCTATCTCGTTCTGTTGTGCTTTCTTCAATGCATTCAAGTTGCGAATACGATACAGGAAGAGCAGTGTAATAAGCAAAATAGAGAAAAGAGTTCCCAAGATAAAATACCGGTAATGCTCCCAAAACGTAGGCGGTTTATTCAGGAAACGGGTATTGGCAGGACACGTGAAAAGAGAAAGCCCGTCACGTACCAGTATTTCATAATTAATAACAGGCGCCCCGTCTGTGGGGATATAGCAAGGAATATGGCGTGCCTGTTTGTCTTTCAACACATCCGAAATGGTTTGAATCAATGCTGCATCATAACGATCTTGATTGTAAGTATATCCACCCAGCATACCTTCTTTTCCACTTGCTATATTTACCATACTCAAAGAAAAGATAGGAACGGAAGTAGCAGCTATAAGCTTATGAGAATTAGTGGCTAACATGCTAGTACCGGCAAATGCGTATTTGTAGAACCACGAGGCGAACAGAACTCCCGTTGTTTTAGTGTCTACGAAATACAGGGAATCCAACAGCTGATTGGTCGTCATATTTTCAGCAGACCAAAATTTATACTTGATATCCGGATACTTCGTATTCAGTTCTTGCTCGATAAGTACGGAGTTGTCTTGATTGACTTTGCGCCCGTCACCTATAAATATAAACTCTTTCATCCCGGGAATCATCTGTTTCATCAGGCGAATGTTTTCCGGGATATACAAATCAGCGTACAGATAAACTAAATTGTAGGGGTCAACCAAATAAGAAAGAGGAGTTCGTTCTTCAAGCGTAGAAGGCTGCCTGTGGATATAAGCCTCATAGGAATCTAAATAATCTTCCTGTGCACAAAGCACAATGGGAATATCTCCCCAAACTTTTCTATATTCATCCCGCAACAACAATGCCGAATTTCCCAGTAATAACAGCATGCGTGGAGAACGACCTTTGTATTTATCGAATATATTGCGCTTGGATTCTTCCAGAATGGAATCATTTTCAACCAGCAGCATATTCAGATGCTCTACGTAAAGAGTGATTCCAGGGTCTTTTTGAACGAATTCCGTAACGTTGGAAATGAGCCGACTACTCCAGGGAGATGATTCCGTATATGAGTTTATACAAAGGATATAACTTTTACCCTCTATCGCATCTTTTTGTGCAAAAGCCCAATTTACAGACAAGAGGTAGAAAAACAGAAATAGAAGATATTGTTTCATCTGTACCAGAAGAATTTTATGTTATGCGAAATATTTGCTTGTTTCATTTTGCAACACAAAAGTAGCAAAAAAAGAAGAAATACAACTATATAAATAAAAAAGAGAACCTTTTTTTCTATAAAAGGTTCTCCATCATCAAATTCAGATGTATCTATAATTACTTTCGCATTTTTTCCCTGCAATAGGACCGGTGTCCATAGATCACAATCACCACAAAACAGATGAACGGAAGGATGAATGACAGGTTCACAGCAGGCATACCTAACAGCGTATGGCAATCAATGATGCTTGCCTGAAGGGGCGGCAATACCGACCCTCCGAGAATTGCCATAATCAATCCGGCAGCACCGAACTTGGCATCATCGCCCAATCCCTGTAAAGCTATACCGTAAATCGTGGGGAACATCAGAGACATACAGGCTGATACCCCTACGAGACAATACATTCCCCAGATATTCTGGAAACCAATCACCCCGGCCGTAAACACGCAAGCCACAATAGCCAGTACTTTCAGCAACAGTCCCGGACTGAGATACCGCAGGATAAACGTACAGATGAAACGGCTGGCACAGAAAATAATCATAGCCACAATGTTATACTGCTGTGAGAGCACTTCCGCGGCTTTCTCTTCCATCCCTTCCGACATGAAATAGCGCGTACCATATTGAATGATAAATGTCCAGCACATAATCTGCGCACCTACATAGAAGAACTGTGCGATCACTCCTTCCCGATAATGGTGTATACCGAATATACGTTTCAATGTAGGCAGGAAGTTGATGTTATGAGACTGATCGCCATTCTTCGGCATCTTCACCATACGGATCACAATCAGCATAGCCAAAATGACAAGCCCGATAATCAGATAAGGCGCAATCAGTACCATCAGGTCCGAATCACGTACCGCAGCAAATTCTGTATCCGAAAGCTGGCTACGCTCCATCGTATCCATCGGGTTCAAGCGATTCTGAATAAAGTTCATCGCCACGTACATACCTAATAACGAGCCCATCGGATTGAAAGACTGTGCAAGGTTCAGGCGGCGAGTGGATGTAGCTTCATCGCCCATAGAAAGGATATAGGGATTACAACTGGTCTCCAGAAACGAGAGTCCGCATGTCAGTATAAAGTAAGCTATAAGGAAGGGATAGTAATTGCCCGTCAACATGGCGGGATAGAACAGGAATGCACCGATAGCATACAATCCCAGTCCCAGCAGTACCCCTGCTTTATATGAAAAGCGACGGATAAAAATAGCTGCGGGGAATGCCATGGCAAAATATCCGCCATAGAAAGCCACCTGCACCAGTGCCCCGTCGGTAACACTCATACGGAAAATCTTGGAAAAGGCTTTCACCATCGGATTCGTGATATCGTTGGCAAAGCCCCACAAGGCAAAGCAACTGGTGATAAGAATGAACGGAATGAGGTAGCTTACTCCGTCTTTACTGATAATGCTGTTTTTCTTAGTGTTGTTCTTCATGGTAGTTATTTCTTTGGCTGGGATTAGTCATAAAGGTGGAAAATACGCTCCATTGGCTGCCATTTCTCGGCGGCTGTGGAACCGGGTTTCACAAGCTGGAAGATGGCCATATAGTCTTCCCACTCCTGTTGTCGGGGCAAGGAAGCGAGGCGCTCCATAGCTGCATCCCAGTCAAACCCTACAGGCACTTCGACTATCATAAACAGGCGGGTGTCCAAAAGATATATTTCCATTTCCAGAATACCGGCTTCACGGATACCGGCAGGTATTTCGGGCCAGATAGCCCCTTGGCTGTGCCGGCGGCGGTATTCGGCTATCAACTGCGGATCGTCACGGAGTTCCAGTGTCCGGCAGATACGCTCCACCGGCTGATGATGCTCTTTGGCGGGATAACGTTTGATTGATGTGTTCATAGTAAATCAATATTGAAACGCAAATAAACACAGATTTTAGCAGATTAAAAAGTGATACGATAATTATCTACGCAAAGCAGTGTTTATCTGCGTTCCGGCTAAGTTATTAAATAAATTCTTTGATTTCTTCACGGCTGCCGATCTCTCCTTTGGCAATGGCTTGCACCAGGATATTACCGATAGCAGTTGCCTCTACAGGTCCGGCATAGACGGGAATACCCAAAGCCTCGGCTGTCAGGCGGTTCAGCAGTGAATTACGGCATCCGCCACCGATGATATTGAGCTGTTCTATCGGAGCGGGAAGCAGACGATTCAGTTGGTCTATTCCTTGCTTATAGCGCAGGGCGAGTGATTGGAGCACACAACGCACTACCTCACCGTAAGTTTCCGGTATAGGCTGTCCGTGCGCTTCACAATATTCCGCAATGGCATCCTCCATATCCACAGGGTTCTGGAATATTTTATCATCTACGTCAATGACGGATGGAGTATCCGCAGATTCGGCGGCAGAAAGCAAGAAATCGTATTCACATCGTTCTCCTCTTTCTTTCCATTGTGCCATAAGACGTTGCAAGATCCAAAGCCCGGTGATATTCTGAAGAAAACGAATCTTACCGCCTACCCCGCCCTCATTGGTAAAACCGGCGCGGCAAGCTTCTTCCGTGAGGATAGGCTCATCCAGTTCAACACCCAGCAGAGACCACGTACCGGAACTGAGAAAAGCACAACGGGATTTATCCACCTGTGTCGAAGGAATCGCATAAACAGCGCTTGCCGTATCGTGCGAACCGACAGCTATGACATCCACTTCATCCGTCAGACCAATTTCTTCGGCAATCTCCCGTTTCAGTTTGCCACGTACCGTACCGGGCATCACAATGTCTCCGAAGAGATGTGCAGGTACTCCCAAACGATGGATGAGCGGCTGATTCCAAGTCCGGCTACGTGCATCAAGCAGTTCGGAGGTGGATGCAATGCAGTATTCATTATTTGCCACCCCTGTGAGGAAGTAACTGAAAAGATCGGGCATAAACAGAAGACGGTCTGCAACTTCCAATTGCGTATCACCGCTTTTCTTCATGCTATAAAGCTGAAAAAGTGTATTGATGGACATCACTTGTATGCCGGCTTCGGAATAATGCCGAACAAGATTGCCACCGAAAAACTCCTCCGGCAAACCATCCGTTCGGGGATCACGATAACACACAGGATTTCCCAGCAAATTACCGTTACGGTCTATCAATCCAAAGTCCACACCCCAAGTATCAATGCCAATGCTCCTGATATGATATCCCTTGCGCACCGCTTGCCGGAGTCCGTTCTTCATCTCATCAAACAGAGCCAGAAAATCCCAGTACACATGGTTTCCCATCCGCACCTGGCGGTTTGGAAAGCGGTACACCTCTTCCAGTTTCAGCGTACCCTGGCAGATGGAACCGGCCATAACACGACCGCTTCCACCTCCAAAATCTACTGCCAGATAGGTATTCATCATTTAGTCTTCTTTCCTAAAATGTATGTTTCAAGATCATTGATCTCTTCAGGAGTAAGTACTGTATAGTCTCCTCCGGACTGGATCATGATGCGGCATGCCATTTCAAAGAACATAGCGCGTTCAAAAGCCTGGTCGAAGTCCTTGCCACACACCACCTGCCCATGTTTCAGCAAGAGGACGGAATTATGGTCTTTCAAAGCATCAATCACTCCCTGAGCCAATTCTTTCGATCCCGGACGATAATAAGGAACTACTGGAATCTCGCTTCCCACATGGCAGGGAATCTCTGCTGTTACGTTGAAGTTCGTAGGACGATTCTTCATACACGCCACAGCCGTGGCATAGTGTGACTGGAAATGCAGAACTACATTCACATCAGGACGCTCACGGAGTACTCCGAGATGGAAACCGCTTTCCATAGAGGGTTTCACTCCATTCAATACTTCTCCTGTAGAAAGGCGGCAGACAGCTACTTTTTCTTTAGGCAGAGAAGGTACCCATGAGCCTGTTCCGGAAAGCAGGACTTCGTCGCCAATGCGCCAGGAGATATTGCCGCTACTGCATATTGTCAATCCGGCATCTCCTACCCGATGCGCCTGGGCAATGAATTGTTCTATGTGTTCGTTTGTTATCATGTCTATTTCTATTTGTTATTTATAGATAGGTCCGTACGTTGTACAAGCTCTGTAATCAGCTCCTTCTTTATCCATACCGAATGCATTCCAGGCAGCGGGACGGAATATCTTCTTCTCATCCACATTGTGCATGCAAACAGGAATACGAAGCATGGAAGCCAGTGTAATCAAATCCTGGCCGATATGTCCGTAACTGATAGCACCATGATTGGCTCCCCAGTTATTCATTACCGAGTACACATCTTCAAATGCCGGTTTATCGCAAAGACGGGGCACAAACCAAGTAGTAGGCCAAGTACGGTCCGTACGTTCATCCAGCAGCTTGTGAACTTCCGGATCAATCTCTACCGTCCATCCCTCAGCAATCTGAAGCACAGGGCCAAGGCCTTTTACCAGATTCAGACGGGTCATAGTCACAGGCATTCCACCCTTCGACAGGAAGTTGGAAGAGAAACCACCGCCACGGAAATAATCACGGTTAGCGGGATACCAGGTGGTAGCTTCAAGACATTTCTCCATTTCAGCCTCGGAGATTTCCCAATGAGGTTTCATGACAGGTTCACCCTGTGCATTTGTTTGCTGGCCTGTACCGTCCAGAGTGGTAGCACCGGAGTTAATCAGATGGATAATACCATTAGCTGCCAAACCGGTCAATTCTTTACCCGTAACACGTTTCACAGCTTCAGGACTCCAATATGTACGCACGTCAGAGAATATCTGTGCACGGTTTGTCAGCAAATGACCGAAGAGCATGGCTACACCGTTGCAGGCATCATTTTCAGTAGCTACTACGTATGCTTCACGGATACCGTTCCAGTCAAAAGAAGTATTCAGCAGAGCTTCGGAGTAGTCACCATTCGGATAAAAATCCGTCCACTGGCGTTGTCCCTGGAAACCGGCGGCAATGGCATTGTGTCCAAGTGCTTCTTCCTTGAATCCCATTTCGCGAAGTTTCGGATTACCTTGTATAAGGTCGCGCATGATGAGGGTCATTTTCACAATAAACTCCCAATCTTCGTCTTTTTGCTCACGGGTCTTGGTCTTTGCGGGGAGATTGAAATCCTTGCCCTCATTCTTCTTGCAATATTTCTCTGTCCATACCATGGCTTTAGCGAACTCTTCCTTATCATAGATACCTTCAGTCATGCGACGGATAATTTCAGTCAGGTCTACAGATTCGCAACGGATGCCCAGATATTCCTGGAAGAAATCCGGATTCACAATAGAACCGGCAATACCCATGGATACACTACCCATCGACAGATAAGATTTTCCGCGCATGGTCGCTACTGCCTGTGCGGCACGTGCAAAACGAAGCAGTTTTTCTGCAACGTCGGCAGGGATGGAATTGTCATCCAGATCCTGCACATCACGTCCGTAAATGCCAAAAGCAGGTAATCCTTTTTGTGCATGTCCTGCCAGTACAGCTGCCAGATATACAGCTCCCGGACGTTCCGTACCGTTAAATCCCCAAACAGCTTTCGGATAATACGGATTCATGTCCATAGTCTCGGCACCGTAGCACCAGCAAGAGGTCACTGTGATAGTAGAACCCACGCCTTCTCGTTCAAACTTCTCGGCACAAGCCGCGCTTTCGGCTACGCGACCGATGGTACTGTCTGAAATCACACACTCCACAGGACTTCCGTCACCATTCTTCAAGTTACTGGTGATCAACTCGGCTACTGCTTTAGCCAAGTTCATTGTCTTTTCTTCAAGGCTTTCACGTACGCCACCCTGGCGGCCGTCGATAGTGGGACGAATCCCGATTTTCGGATACTTTTTCATGCTATCATTTATTTGGTTAATAAAACATTATCTATACTGAACTGTGCTGAAATCAGTTTGTAAAAAAAGGCTATAAAGAGCCTCTTAAATTTACTTCCGTCGGCAGACAAACCTGTATGGGTTTGCCACTCAAGATGAAATCTGCCGTCAGGATTCCCATCTTTTGCCAATCAACACTCATCACTGTTATTCCCTTATCAATCACTTCATAAGCCGGCGTATCATTATAGGCTATCAAGCCGAAATCAACGCCACACGTCAAACCTGCCGCACGGCTCTTCTTCACAATCTCCACCACATCCACCTGACGGATGGCGATATAGGCTTCACCGGAATGCACTTCCCTGTCGTCCAAAGTCTCTATTATCTCACATTCCAATTGATGATCTGCACAATACTTCCTGAAATAATCGCACGTCTCCTTGGGATGCTTACTTTCCCGTGCCAGAAACAGGATAAGCTTGCGATAGTTCTGCAACCTATCTGACAATTGAGCCATAGCTGCGTAAAAGGCTTCACCGAAGTCCTGGCAGATGTATGAGTACTCCCGCTTATCAAATTGCCCGAAATCAAGCAGCAACAGGCGGGAAGAGTCTATCTTATAGAGATAAGGAGAAATCTTTTCATTATCGAAGTTCATTACCACGTATTTATTATAGCGGCCAATGGAATCGCGAAGAATAGCATTAAACAATGCTTCGTTATACTGATGAAACCACAGGTCTACCTTATAACGCGTAGAAAGGCGGCGGATGATACTGTTATACAATGTATCTTTAAAGGGTGAATATTCATCGAGCAGCAGCAGGATATTTTTCTGGCGGTTCACCACATAGTAACCTTTACCAGGGGTAGAGTCGATAATCCCCCGCTCCTTCAGATCAATAAAAGCTTTAAAAACCGTATCGCGGGAAACTTTATAATCGTGGCTCAGCTGATTGATGGAAGGCAGGGCGGTATCCGTCTTGTAACGTCCCATGGAAATGTCCTGGCTGATCAAATCGGCCAGTTGTTTTACCTTCGTCGTTTGTTGCCCGAAAATTGTTTTCATATTGCGTATACAGGTTTAATCAAAGTAAGGATGACACAGACAACTATGCTGAACTGTGCTGGTGCAAAGAAAGATTATTTATTCTGAATCAGCAAGAAATAGGGATATGTTTTGCAGCATATAAAAAGCAAAAGCCCCGTTACATTTTTGTAATGCAACGAGACCCGCTATTTCTAAAGTTATCAAAACAAGTCCGAATGTGTTCCAGTATTAAGCAGCAATAAAGTCAATTCTTTATCATTCTGCTCCCATATCAACAACCAATCCGGCTTTATATGACACTCCCAATATCCTGAAAATTGTCCCGACAATATATGAGGTTTATATTCAGCCGGCAAAGAACCGTTTTCTTGTAAAAGAGTTATCACTTTATGCAAAAGTTCAATATCTAATCCTCGTTTCTGGCAACGCTTTAAATCTTTCTTAAACTGTCCGGTATATATCAAGGTATATGCCATCAGCCTAATATTTGCTTAAATAACTCATCTGCATCTTTTGCTTTATACACGCGCCCGGTCTTCACATCCTCCATAGCCTTTTCTATACCCGACTTTTTGTCAGTAATAGTCCAGCCCATCTTCTTTGCCAATTCTTTGAATAACTTTAAGTCAGCTTTCGGCAACTCAAATGAAATGGTTTCCATCGTTGTATCCATAATATACTCTCCTATATTTTTATAGTTGTAAATGCAAAGTTAAACCATTCTCTTTGACTAACAAATGTTTTTCTCACTTTGTTATACAGAGATTATTTATACTCCGCCCACGATTTAATTGCCAGATCATCCAGCGTCATCGTACAGAAAGCATTAATGAAAGCACTTGCCAGGCGGGCATTCGTAATCAGCGGAACATTCAGGTCGATAGCGGCACGACGAATCTTATATCCGTTGCTCAACTCACCCGCAGTGAGGTTCTTCGGAATATTCACCACCATGTCGATCTCCTTTTTGTGCAGCATATCCAACGCTTGCGGCTGTTGGTTAGTCTCACTGGGCCAATACACCTGCGTATTCTCCACCCCATTCTCCGTAAGGAACTTACTGGTACCTCCCGTTGCAAAAAGCTTATACCCTTTTTGCTGAAGCAGGCGGGCAGCGGAAAGCATTTCCACCTTCTGTTTCGGTGTACCGGTAGAAAGCAGGATATTTTTCTTCGGTATGCGGTAGCCTACAGAAAGCATAGCCTTCAGTACGGCACAGGACGTATCACTTCCGATACAACCAACCTCACCTGTAGATGCCATATCCACACCCAACACCGGGTCGGCCTTTTGCAAGCGATTGAAAGAGAACTGACTGGCCTTGATGCCTACATAGTCCAGTTCAAAGAGATTCTTATTCGGCTTCTCTACCGGAAGCCCTAACATCACCTTCGTAGCCAGTTCGATAAGATTAATCTTCAGCACCTTGCTGACGAACGGGAAACTACGGGATGCACGCAGGTTACACTCAATCACCTTGATGTCATTCTCACGGGCCAGATACTGGATATTGAACGGACCGGAGATATTCAGTTCGCGTGCAATCTCACGACTGATACGCTTAATGCGGCGTACCGTCTCCACATAAAGCTTCTGAGGCGGAAATTGAATCGTAGCATCGCCCGAATGCACCCCGGCAAACTCAATATGTTCAGAGATAGCGTATGCCACAATTTCTCCATTTTGTGCCACCGCATCCATCTCCACCTCCTTGGCATGTTCGATGAACTGGCTGACAACCACCGGATGCTTCTTCGATACATTGGCCGCAAGTTGCAGGAAGCGTTCCAGTTCTTCCTGATTGGAACAAACGTTCATTGCAGCACCTGAAAGCACGTATGACGGACGCACAAGTACCGGGAAACCTACTTCTTCCACAAACTCGTTGATGTCGTCCATGCTCGTAAGTTCGCGCCAGCGAGGCTGGTCTACACCGATACGGTCCAGCATGGCAGAGAACTTCTCACGGTCTTCGGCATTGTCAATGCTTTTGGCGGAAGTACCGAGTATAGGCACCTTCTGCGCATCCAAACGCAGGGCAAGGTTATTCGGTATCTGACCACCGGTAGAAACAATCACCCCGTGCGGATTTTCCAGTTCAAGGATATCCATTACCCGTTCGAAGGTAAGTTCGTCGAAGTAGAGGCGGTCGCACATATCATAGTCCGTAGATACGGTTTCGGGATTATAGTTAATCATAACGCTGCGATACCCCTCTTTACGGATGGTATTCAGTGCCTGTACACCGCACCAGTCAAACTCTACGGAAGACCCGATACGATACGCACCGGAACCGAGTACAACGATGGATTTACGGTCGCCGAGATAATGAACATCATTAGCGATGCCACTATACGTCAGATACAGGTAGTTAGTCTGTGCAGGATATTCGGCAGCAAGAGTGTCTATTTGCTTCACCACAGGGACAATGCCGACGCTCTTACGATGATTGCGCACATAGAGGATACCGTCTTCCATGTCTCCTTCATAACCGATGGCGCGGGCTATCTGGAAATCGGAGAAACCTTGTACCTTGGCTTTTTTCAGCAATTCCAAAGGCAGATCGGCTATCTGTTTGTGGTTCTTACTCCACTGTTCCAACTCTTTGCTGGTGTTCATTATGTTCATCAGCTTCTCCAGGAACCACTTATCGATCTTCGTCAGTTCGTGCACCTGATCAACGGTATATCCGGCACGGAAAGCTTTGGATATGACGAAGATACGCTTGTCCGTCGGTTCACGGAGCGCCTTGTCTATATCAGAGATAACAAGTTCCTTATTCTCTACGAAACCATGCATCCCCTGTCCTATCATACGCAGACCTTTCTGAATGGCTTCTTCAAAAGTACGACCGATAGCCATCACTTCGCCTACTGACTTCATGCTGGAACCCAGTTCCTTGTCTACACCATGGAACTTACCCAAGTCCCAACGGGGTATTTTGCAGACCACATAATCCAATGCAGGTTCAAAGAAAGCACTTGTGTTTTTTGTTACAGAATTCTTCAGGTCGAACAATCCGTAGCCAAGACCGAGTTTTGCAGCAACGAAAGCAAGCGGATACCCCGTAGCTTTAGAAGCCAGAGCAGAAGAACGGCTCAAGCGGGCATTTACTTCAATCACTCTATAATCTTCACTTTCAGGATCATAAGCATACTGCACATTACATTCTCCTACAATACCGATATGGCGAATGATACGGATAGCAAGTTCGCGCAGCTTATGATAATCGGAGTTACTGAGCGTCTGAGACGGAGCGATAACAATGGACTCTCCCGTATGGATACCCAGCGGGTCGAAGTTCTCCATGTTACAAACGGTGATACAGTTGTCAAAGCGGTCGCGCACCACCTCATACTCCACTTCTTTCCATCCACGCAAGGATTTTTCCACAAGCACCTGCGGGGAGAAGGAGAAAGCTTTCTCAACCAACACATCCAGTTCTTCTTCATTGTCACAGAAGCCGGAACCCAGTCCGCCAAGCGCGTATGCAGCGCGGACAATCACCGGATAACCCAATTCGGCAGCAGCACGACGGGCATCAATGGCATTTTCTACGGCTTCGCTTTTGATAGTCTTTACATCGATTTCATTCAGCTTATGCACGAAAATCTCACGGTCTTCCGTATCGATAATGGCTTGTACGGGAGTACCGAGAACTTTTACACCATATTTCTCAAAAACTCCGTCTTTGTAGAGGGCAACACCACAGTTCAATGCCGTTTGTCCACCAAAGGCGAGCATAACGCCGTCCGGACGTTCTTTTTCGATGACTTTCTCTACAAAATAAGGAGTGACAGGCAGGAAATAAATCTGGTCGGCAACGCCTTCCGAAGTCTGCACAGTAGCGATATTCGGGTTGATAAGAACGGTGTAGATACCTTCTTCTTTCAAGGCTTTGAGTGCCTGGCTGCCGGAGTAGTCGAACTCACCTGCCTCGCCGATTTTCAGTGCACCGGAACCGAGTAGCAGGACTTTCTTTATATTGTTTTCTTTCATTTGTTATACGTTTATAGGTGATTACAGCAGTTTCACGAACTCATCAAACAAAAACTCCGTATCCGTCGGTCCACTGGCAGCTTCCGGATGGAATTGTGCAGAGAACCAGGGATTCCGTTTATGTTTAATGCCCTCATTAGACCCGTCGTTCATATTGATGAACAGCGGTTCCCAATCTTCCGTCAGCGTAGTGTTGTCCACTGCATAACCATGATTCTGCGAAGTGATGAAGCAACGCTCCGTGCCCACCATACGCACCGGCTGGTTGTGACTGCGATGACCATATTTCAGCTTGTATATCTTTGCTCCTCCTGCCTTGCTCAGCAACTGATTTCCCATGCAGATACCGAAGATAGGTAGTTTTTCATTCTTCATTGCCCGGCGGATATTCTGCACCGCAGCATCACAGGTATCCGGATCACCCGGGCCGTTACTGATGAAAAGTCCGTCGAACTCCAGTTCATTATAATCATAATCCCAAGGCACACGGATGACTTCCACATCACGCTTCAGCAGACAGCGAAGAATATTAGTCTTCACTCCACAATCCACCAGGACTACTTTCTTCTTACCCGCACCTTCGTTGTACCGGATTATCTCCTTGCAACTCACCTTATCCACATAGTTCACCCCCGCATACACGGCATCGGGCACATTCTCCGGTTCATCGTCAAAGACGATCTTACCCATCATCACGCCATGTTCGCGGAGCACCTTTGTCAGCTCACGCGTATCGATACCTGTGATGCCCGGCACCTGTTCACGCTTCAGCCAATCAGCAAGGCTTTCCACAGCGTTCCAATGGCTAAAGTCCTCACTATAATCACTTACAATGATGGCTTCCGCATGGATACGTTCACTTTCCATAAAGGTAGCCAGTCCATTCGGTTCGATAGTGAAAGGCGGCACACCATAATTGCCCACCAACGGATAAGTGAGCGTCATCAACTGTCCGGCATACGAGGGGTCAGTCAAGCTCTCGGGATACCCCGTCATAGCTGTGTTGAAAACCACCTCTCCCGCTACCGGCTTTTCGTAGCCAAACGACTTGCCGTGGAAGCGGCTCCCGTCGTCGAGGATAAGAGTTACATTTCTCATGTTAGTTAGTGATTAGTGTTTAGTGATAAGTGATTAATGTTAATCACTTATCACTAAACACTATTTCGTTAAAATTGATATACTTGTTCTATATAGTCAATAAAGGCATTATTCAGCATCTTCACCCCGCCCGGCGTAGGATAATCACCGCTGAAATACCAGTCTCCCCGATGATTGGGACAAGCCTCATGCAGCCCCTCCAACGGTTGGTATACGATTTCCACCTTCGCCTTTGTTCCGGCAGGTGTCAGCAGTTCCACCATCTTGGCGGAGATTTCCTCGTCAGTGAAAGGTGCATAGATATCCTTCACATAGTTCACCATTTGCTCCTTCGGCAACCCTACCTGGTCTTTCGATTTGCGGTAGGCAGCGGCAATCACATCTTTCATATCCCGGTCTTTCAGCAACTCGATGGCCGCTTTAAAAGCAATGAATTCACTCATCTTTGCCATGTCGATGCCGTAATAATCAGGATAACGTACCTGCGGGGAAGAAGAAACAATCACAATCTTCTTGGGACCCAGACGGTCGAGAATACCGATAATACTCTGTTTCAGAGTGGTTCCGCGCACAATGGAGTCGTCGATAATGACAAGATTGTCCACACCCGGCACCAGACTGCCATAGGTGATATCATACACGTGCGCAGCCAAGTCATTGCGGCTGTTTCCTTCTGCAATAAACGTGCGCAGTTTGATGTCCTTGATGGCTACCTTTTCGCTACGGATACGGCGGGAAAGAATCTGTTCCAGCTCTTCCAGACTGGGGCTATGTCCCAGGGAAGCGATCTGTTGCACTTTCTCTTCATTCAGATAATCATCCAGTCCCTGCAACATGCCGTAGAAAGCAACTTCCGCTGTATTCGGGATGAAGGAAAACACAGTATGGTCAAGGTCTTTATTGATGGCTTTCAAGATGTTAGGTATCAGTTTCTCACCCAATAGTTTACGTTCCCTGTAAATATCCACATCACTACCTCGTGAGAAATAAATACGTTCGAAAGAACAGGGTTTCACCTCGCGTACTTTATTGATTTGGGTGGTGCGCAGCTTGCCTGTCTTGTTAATCAGCAAGGCTTGTCCGGGCATCAATTCCTTAATGCTGGCTGCCGGCACATTGAAAGCGGTTTGTATCACAGGGCGTTCGCTGGCAAGCACTGCCACTTCATCATCCTGATACCAGAATGCGGGGCGGATTCCCCACGGATCGCGCACGGCAAACGATTCACCGCTTCCCGTCAGTCCGCATATCACATAGCCTCCGTCCCACTCCTTGCTCGAAGTACGCAGCACGTTTGCCAGATCCATATGATCTTCTATATAGTGAGTCACGCCCATGCCTGTCAATCCTTCCGCTTCGGCAAGATTGAAGAGGCGCTCCACTTCACGGTCGAGACGGTGTCCCACTTGTTCCAGCATGATGTACGTATCGGCATACTTCCGCGGATGCTGGCCGATAGCAGTGATACGTGCAAAGATCTCATCCACGTTCGTCATGTTAAAATTGCCGCAAAGAGCGAGATTCTTAGCCCGCCAGTTGTTACGCCTCAGGAAAGGGTGCACATAGGAAATGCCGCTCTTTCCGGTAGTGGAATAGCGCAAGTGCCCCATGTAAGCCTCGCCCGCAAAAGGGAGGTACTTCTTAGCGTAATCCGCATCATGAAGCTGCTCTTTTGTCAGATCCTTAAAGTTGCTCTGCACCGTACCGAATATCTCGGTAATGGCACCCGAACCGAGTGCACGCTCACGGAACATATACTCTTCACCGGGATTTGCTTCCAGCTTTACACAAGCCATACCGGCGCCCTCTTGTCCGCGGTTGTGCTGTTTCTCCATCAGAAGATAGAGTTTGTTCAAACCGTACATCCATGTGCCGTACTTCTGTTCATAGTATTCCAGAGGTTTCAGCAGGCGTATCATGGCAACGCCACATTCATGCTTCAGTTCTTCCATTCGATTGTTATATTGTTTATAGGTCCACTATTCTACCGTCACCGATTTCGCCAGATTCCTCGGCTGATCCACATCCATCCCCTTGCATACTGCGATATGATACGCCAGTAACTGCAACGGTACCGTAGTAATCAACGGGTCAAGGCACTCAATTGTTTCCGGCAACTCGATACAAGTATCGGCAATCTTGCTGATAACCGTATCCCCTTTTGTCACCAGAGCAATCACTTTGCCCTTACGCGCCTTGATTTCCTGTATGTTGCTCAATACTTTCTCATAAAGCCCGTTCTGTGTAGCAATCACTACCACCGGCATTTCAGCATCTACCAGTGCGATAGGCCCGTGCTTCATTTCAGCAGCCGGATAACCCTCGGCATGGATATAAGAGATTTCTTTCAGCTTCAACGCACCTTCCAGGGCTACGGGATACGAATATCCGCGTCCCAGATAGATAAAGTTATGCGCATACGTGAAGATCTTGGAAAGCTCTGCAATGCTGCCATTCAGTTTCAGCACTTCTTTCATCTTATCAGGAATGCGGTTCAGCTCCTGCACGATGGCAAGGAATTGCCCCTCATCTATCGTATTCTTCTCCTTGGCAAGCGTCAGCGCCAGCATGGTGAGCACTGTCACCTGTCCTGTAAACGCTTTGGTGGAAGCCACTCCAATTTCGGGACCTACGTGTATATAAGAACCCGTATGCGTAGCCCTCGGAATAGACGAACCAATCGCATTACAGATGCCATAGATAAATGCCCCATGACTCCGCGCCAGTTCCACAGCTGCCAGTGTATCCGCCGTCTCGCCACTTTGCGAAATCGCAATCACCACATCCTTACTGTCTATCACCGGATCACGGTAACGGAATTCCGAAGCATACTCCACTTCCACCGGAATGCGGCAAAGACTTTCTATCAGATGCTTTCCGATAAGCGCCGCATGCCAGGAAGTACCGCACGCCACGATGATGAAACGTTTGGCTGCCAGCAGGCGGTCTTTGTTATCAATCACTGCGGAAAGCACCACATTTGTACTTTCTACATTGATACGTCCGCGCATACAGTCATGAATGCAATCGGGCTGTTCAAAAATCTCTTTCAGCATGAAGTGCGGATAACCACCCTTTTCCAACTGTCCCAGATTCAGCGCCACCGTCTTCACTTCGTGCGGACATTCCACATTTTTCAAGTTCACCACCTTCAGTTTCTCTCCGCGGCGGATGACGGCGATCTCTTCATCTTCCAAATATACGACTTTATCTGTATATTCCACAATCGGCGTAGCATCCGAAGCCAGGAAAAACTCATCTTCACCGATACCTACCACCAACGGACTACTCTTGCGGGCTGCTATAATCTCATCCGGATTGTCCTTATCCAGCACGGCAATGGCATAAGCGCCGATTACTTCACGCAACGCTAATTGCACAGCAGTCAGCAAATCTGTATTTTTGGATTTCTGGATGAATTCTATCAGTTGCACCAGTACTTCGGTGTCCGTACTGCTTTTGAATGAATAGCCTTTGGCCTGGAGTTTTTCTTTAAGGACGGTGTAGTTTTCGATGATGCCGTTGTGGATGAGAGCGAGATGTTCGGAAGAGGAATAATGAGGATGGGCGTTAGCGGAGCAAGGTTCCCCGTGCGTAGCCCAACGGGTATGGGCAATTCCGATGTTACCGGAAATATCTTTTTGAGTAACGAAAGTTTCCAGTTCCGAAACCTTACCTTTCGTTTTGTAAACGTTCAACTGTCGGTTATCACTGATTAATGCTACCCCTGCACTATCATATCCGCGATACTCTAATCGCTTCAATCCTTTGATAAGAATGGGGTAGGCTTTCTTTTGACCAATATAGCCTACGATTCCACACATACTAATTAATATTTGATTTTGCGCTGCAAAGATATAAAAACCCGAGAACATAAAGTTAATGTTTTGCCTATTTATTTATCAAAAGAATAGAAAAAAGATATTTTCTTGTCAAAAAGTTAAAGAAAACAAACTTATTAAAGCAAAAGGAGTAATTTTATAAATTCAAAGTAAGCAATGGAATTTTAGTTTTATATTGAAAGGAGATAGCGGAAAAATCTTCCAATCCGATAAAGACTGTCGTTTTTCAAGGTTGCCAAATTGCCAAAAAGCCAAATTGCCAAGGCCAAAGGAAAAGGCCAATAAGACAAAGAGAACCTGTTGGCGGAATTAATTCATAACGGAATGGAAATGAATAAATAGATACGCGGACGACACGGATAAGGCGGACGAACGCGGACTTTAATTTATCATTTATAATAGTATAGCGCAGCTTTTTAAATCCGCGTTCGTCCGCCTTATCCGTGTCGTCCGCGTACCCATTTAATTCATAACCCGCCCGAAAGAAGGCAATTCTGCCAACGGGTAAAGAGACTAAATCCACGTCAATCCCATATCAACACTGTATCAAGTCCGTACCATCTCCGTGTCTATAGGAACGGACTTGGTACGGAGTTGGTATGGACTTGACACGGAGTTGGTACGGACTTGGTTATATCCGGATAAGGATGAAACGAAAAAAATGTCATGCACTTCCCTTTTGGCTATTTGGCATTATGGCAATATGACAATTTCTCGAACGAGGGAAAGGCATACTTACAATACGGAATATAAATCATACATTTTACTTCAATTCAAAACACAAAAGCATATATTTTATTTCAATTTAAAATACATCTCCAATAAACAGATATTTTGCAAGTCACAAAAACCCATATTATTGTACCAATTTGAAATTAAATTAATACTTTTGCCAAACATTTTGATAGCAATAATAGGTATTACTACAGAATAAAGTAAACTTAAAAAGATGAAAGAAGAACTTTTTAACAACGAAACAAAGAGAAAAGCCGGACAACAGGGAAGGGAAGAAAGCCAACATCCTGTATATCAACGACAGCCCAAGCAGTTGGGCTTGTATGATGCAGAGAACGAGCATGACGCTTGTGGTGTCGGTATGTTAGTGAACATCCACGGAGGCAAGTCACACGAACTGGTAGAGTCTGCATTGAAGGTGTTGGAGAACATGCGTCACCGGGGCGCCGAAGGTGCAGATAACAAAACCGGAGACGGTGCCGGCATCCTGCTGCAAATCCCGCATGAGTTTATTCTTTTGCAGGGTATTCCTGTCCCCGAGAAAGGGAAATACGGTACAGGTCTTCTCTTTCTACCGAAAGATGAGAAAGACCAGGGTGCTATCTTAAGTATCATCATCGAAGAGATTGAAAAAGAAGGATTGACATTGATGCACCTGCGCAATGTGCCCACTTGTCCAGAAATTCTGGGAGAATCGGCACTTGCCAACGAACCGGATATCAAACAAATTTTCATCACCGGATTTACGGAAAGCGAGACAGCCGACCGTAAACTCTATCTCATAAGAAAAAGAATAGAAAACAAAGTACGCAAATCGGATATTGCCACGCGCGAAGATTTCTACGTTGTCTCCCTATCCACGAAGAACATTATCTATAAAGGTATGCTCTCTTCACTGCAACTGCGAGGCTACTTCCCCGATCTGACAAACCCCTACTTCACCAGCGGCATAGCACTGGTACACTCCCGCTTCAGTACCAATACCTTCCCTACCTGGGGACTGGCACAACCGTTCCGCCTCCTGGCTCACAACGGCGAAATCAACACCATCCGCGGCAACCGGGGTTGGATGGAAGCCCGTGAAAGTGTGCTCTCCTCTCCCGTCCTGGGCGACATCAGGGAGATACGCCCCATCATTCAGCCGGGAATGAGCGACAGTGCCTCACTGGACAATGTTTTGGAATTCCTCGTTATGTCAGGCCTCAGCCTGCCGCACGCCATGGCCATGCTGGTGCCGGAATCTTTCAATGAAAAGAACCCTATCAGCGAAGATCTGAAAGCATTCTATGAATACCACTCCATCCTGATGGAACCGTGGGACGGCCCTGCCGCCTTGCTGTTCAGCGACGGACGTTTTGCAGGCGGTATGCTCGACCGTAACGGATTGCGTCCTGCACGCTATCTGATTACGCACAACGACATGATGGTAGTGGCCAGCGAAGTGGGAGTGATGGATTTCGAACCGGGAGACATCAAAGAAAAGGGACGCCTGCAACCGGGTAAGATACTATTGGTAGATACCGAAAAAGGCGAAATCTACTACGACGGAGAATTGAAAAAACAGTTGGCCGAAGCCAAGCCTTACCGCAGTTGGCTGGCAACGAACCGCATCGAACTGGATGAGCTGAAAAGCGGGCGCAAAGTCCCCCATAGCGTAGAGAATTACGAGAGGATGCTGCGCACCTTCGGCTATTCCAAGGAAGATGTGGAGCGGCTCATCGTCCCGATGTGTACCACGGGTGCCGAGCCTATCAACTCAATGGGGAATGACACGCCGCTTGCCGTGCTTTCGGATAAGCCGCAACTACTGTACAATTACTTCCGCCAACAGTTTGCACAAGTCACCAATCCGCCTATCGACCCGATACGCGAGGAACTGGTAATGTCACTGACGGAATATATCGGCGCCGTGGGCATGAACATCCTGACACCCAGCGAAAGCCATTGTAAGATGGTACGCCTCAACCATCCCATCCTGAGCAATGCACAACTGGATATTCTTTGCAACATCCGCTACAAAGGTTTCAAAACGGTGAAACTGCCCTTGCTGTTTGAAGTAGCAAAGGGTCGTGCCGGATTGCAGGAAGCACTCACAGCACTTTGCAAGCAAGCAGAAGAGTCCGTCAGCGAAGGGGTGAACTACATTGTATTGAGCGACCGTGATGTGGATGCCACTCATGCGGCCATCCCCTCCCTACTGGCAGTAAGCGCAGTACACCACCACCTTATCTCCGTGGGTAAACGTGTACAGACGGCATTGGTCGTGGAAAGCGGTGAAATACGCGAGGTGATGCACGCAGCCCTGTTACTGGGATTTGGCGCCAGTGCCCTGAACCCTTACATGGCATTCGCCGTAATCGACAAGCTGGTGGCGAAGAAAGAAATCCAATTGGATTATGCCACAGCCGAAAAGAAATATATCAAATCCATCTGCAAGGGATTGTTCAAGATCATGAGTAAGATGGGTATCAGTACCATCCGCTCGTATCGGGGAGCGAAAATATTCGAAGCCGTAGGTTTGAGTGAAGAGCTCAGCAATGCTTATTTCGGCGGGTTGAGATCCACAATAGGCGGTATCCGGCTGGACGAAGTGGCACGCGATGCAATCGCATTCCACGATGCAGGTTTTGCCGCACAGGTAGACGGATTACTCCCCAACAACGGTTTGTATGCTTTCCGTAAAGATGGAGAAAAACATGCCTGGAACCCGGAAACTATTTCTACCTTGCAACTTGCCACACGCCTGGGCAGCTATAAGAAGTTCAAAGAATTCACCAGTCTGGTAGACAGAAAAGAAGCGCCTATCTTCCTACGAGACTTCCTGGATTTCCGCCGTGCCCCCATTTCTATAGATAAGGTTGAACCGGTAGAAAGCATCATGCACCGCTTTGTGACGGGTGCCATGAGTTACGGGTCTATCAGCAAAGAAGCACATGAGGCAATGGCTATTGCCATGAACCGGATTCACGGACGCAGCAACACAGGTGAGGGAGGCGAAGACAGCGCACGCTTCACGCCCCGCGAAGACGGAACCAGTCTGCGTAGTGCCATCAAGCAGGTAGCTTCGGGACGTTTCGGCGTAACAACGGAGTATCTGGTGAACGCCGATGAAATACAAATCAAAGTGGCACAAGGGGCCAAACCGGGTGAAGGCGGTCAGTTGCCGGGCTTTAAAGTAGACCAGGTGATTGCGAAAACACGTCATTCCATTCCCGGCATTTCATTGATTTCTCCCCCGCCCCATCACGACATTTATTCCATCGAAGACCTGGCACAGTTGATCTTCGACCTGAAGAATGTAAATCCTCGTGCCAAGATCAGTGTGAAGCTGGTAGCCGAAAGCGGCGTAGGAACCATTGCCGCCGGAGTGGCCAAAGCAAAAGCCGACCTTATCGTCATCTCCGGTGCTGAAGGTGGTACGGGCGCCTCTCCTGCCTCCAGTATCCGCTATGCCGGTATCTCTCCTGAACTGGGACTAAGCGAGACGCAACAAACTCTTGTACTGAACGGTCTGCGCGGGCAAGTGATGCTGCAAGTGGACGGGCAATTGAAAACCGGTCGCGACATCGTACTGATGGCGATGCTGGGTGCCGAAGAGTTCGGTTTTGCAACCAGCGCTTTGATTGTACTGGGTTGCGTCATGATGCGCAAATGCCATCAGAACACCTGCCCTGTGGGTGTGGCAACGCAAAACGAGGAACTTCGCCGGCGCTTCCACGGACGCAGCGAATACCTGGTGAACTTCTTCACTTTCCTGGCGCAGGAAGTGCGGGAATATCTCGCCGAAATCGGTGTGGAACGTATGGATGATATCATCGGACGCACGGATCTTATTATCCGCAAGTCAGAAAACGAATCGCCCAAGCAATCCCTAATTAGTTTCGACAAAATACTGGCACGCGTCGATAATGGTGCAGCCATCCGCCACACCATCGACCAGCAACACGGCATCGACCACGTAAAAGACGTTGAAATGCTGCATGCCGCTGCCGAAGCTCTGGAAAACCAGAAAGAAATCTCACTGGAATATACGATTGCCAATACGGATCGTGCTTGCGGAGCCATGCTTTCGGGCACCATTGCCGCGAAGTACGGTGAAGCGGGACTGCCGGAACATACGTTGAACGTAAAGTTCAAAGGTTCTGCAGGACAAAGTTTCGGTGCCTTCCTTGTTCCGGGTGTCAACTTCAAGCTGGAAGGTGAAGCGAACGATTACCTCGGCAAAGGCCTTTCGGGCGGACGGATTGCCGTATTGCCTCCGGTACGCTCTAACTTCCAGGCCGAGAAGAATACGATTGCAGGAAACACCTTGCTCTATGGCGCAACCAGCGGTGAAGTTTACATCAATGGGCGCGTAGGCGAACGTTTTGCTGTCCGCAATTCCGGTGCCATTGCCGTAGTAGAGGGTGTAGGCGATCATTGTTGCGAGTACATGACGGGCGGTCGTGTGGTAGTCCTCGGTTCAACAGGGCGCAACTTCGCAGCCGGTATGTCGGGCGGTGTAGCTTATGTATGGAATAAGGATGGAAACTTCGATTATTTCTGTAACATGGAAATGGTGGAACTAAGCCTCATCGAAGAAGCCTCCTATCGTAAAGAGTTGCACGAACTCATCCGTCAGCACTACCTCTATACAGGTTCCAACCTGGCACGCACTATGCTTGATGACTGGAACCGATATGTGGATGAGTTTATCCAGATAGTCCCCATCGAGTACAAGAAGGTACTGCAAGAAGAGCAAATGCGGAAACTGCAACAGAAGATTGCAGAGATGCAGAGAGATTATTAAGAGATTTATGATTTCAGATTTATGATTTTATGACTTGCCGGACGGTATCATAAGGGCATGCCATAGCGTAAGCCTAAGCAGAGATCATAAACCTGAAATCATAAATCTAAAAATAAATTACAAATCATAAATCTAAAAATGGCAGATCCAAAAGCATTCTTAAACATACCACGACAGGAAGCGGGATACCGTCCTGTCCACGAACGTATCACCGACTTCAGTCAGGTGGAGCAAACTTTAAACAGTCACGAACGTAAACTCCAAGCATCACGTTGCATGGATTGCGGTGTACCCTTCTGTCACTGGGCATGCCCGTTGGGCAATAAGCAACCTGAATTTCAGGATGCGCTTTATAAAGGTAAATGGCGCGAAGCATACGAAGTGCTCGCCGCCACAAACGACTTCCCCGAATTTACCGGACGCATCTGTCCGGCACTTTGCGAAAAGTCATGTGTACTGAAGCTTTCGTGTGATGAGCCTGTCACCATTCGTGAAAACGAGGCGGCTATTGCCGAAGCGGCTTTTCGCGAAGGTTACATCGTGCCCATTCAGCCCGAACGTAATGGAAAGCGGGTTGCCATCATCGGTGCAGGTCCTGCGGGACTCTCCGCTGCCTGCCGGCTGAATGCTAAAGGCTATGAAGTGACTCTTTTTGACAGCAAACCCATGCCCGGCGGATTACTGCGCTATGGTATTCCTAATTTTAAACTCGATAAGGCAGTAATCGACCGCCGGATGGGAGTGCTTGAAGCCGAAGGCATCAAGTTCGAAATGGGCGTAACGGTAGATGTACAGAACCTCCCCGCGGGCTTTGATGCCTACTGCATCTGCACCGGGACGCCGCAGGCACGCGACCTCAACATCCCCGGACGCGAACTGAAAGGTATTTATCTTGCCCTCGAAATGCTGTCCCAGCAAAATCATATCCTCGATGGAGAAACGTTCCCCAAAGACCGTCTGGTAAATGCCAAGGGCAAACGGGTTCTCGTCATCGGTGGCGGTGATACAGGATCAGACTGTATCGGTACGAGTATCCGCCAGGGAGCCGTGAGTGTGACACAGATTGAAATCATGCCACAGCCTCCCGTAGGTCACAATGACGCTACTCCTTGGCCACAATGGCCCATTGTACTGAAGACGACTTCAAGTCACGAAGAAGGTTGCACGCGCCGCTGGTCGCTGGCATCCAATCAGTTTATTGGCAAGAATGGAAAAGTCTGCGGTGTAGAGGTGGAAGAAGTGGAATGGATTCCGGCTCAGGATGGCGGACGCCCTACCATGAAACCTACCGGAAAGAAGGAAGTGATAGACGCCGATATGGTGCTTCTGGCCATGGGCTTCCTGAAACCGGAACAACCGGAATTTCCGGAAAATGTGTTCGTAGCAGGTGATGCGGCACGCGGTGCCAGCCTTGTGGTGCATGCACTGGCGGACGGACGGAGAGTGGCAGAACGGATAGACAAGTATTTGAGTGATTAGTGGTAAGTGATTAGTGATTAGCAGGCTGCGCTATGCTTTACTTACTAATCACCCATCACTAAACCCTAATCACTGAACTAATCACTAATCATTAACCCCTAATCACTAAGCATCATGTGTGGAATCGTAGGTATCTTCAATATCAAATCTCAATCCCAGGAATTGAGAAACAAAGCGCTTCGAATGGCGCAGAAAATCCGTCATCGCGGACCGGACTGGAGTGGTATTTATGTAGGCGGCAGTGCCATCCTGGCTCACGAACGTCTTTCTATCGTCGATCCGGAAAGTGGCGGACAACCACTGTACTCTCCGGATGGCAAGCAAATCCTTGCCGTCAACGGTGAGATCTATAATCATCGGGAAATCCGTTCCCGCTATGCCGGCAAATATGCTTTCCGTACAAGATCGGACTGTGAAGTCATCCTCGCATTATATAAGGATAAAGGCATTCATTTCCTCGAAGAATTGAACGGTATCTTTGCCTTTGCCCTTTACGATGAGGAAGCAGACGATTATCTGATTGCCCGTGACCCTATCGGGGTAATCCCTCTTTATATCGGTCGTGACGACCAGGGACATATCTACGTCGGTAGCGAACTGAAAGCTCTCGAAGGTTTCTGTGATACCTACGAGCCTTTTCTGCCCGGACATTACTTCTGGGGACGTGAAGGGAAAATGCATCGTTGGTATCAACGCCCCTGGACCGATTATGCCGCCGTCAAAGCCAATGACACCACCGCCCGCCGGGCTACCCAACCAGAAATCAACAGTGTAAAACTCGCCCTTGAAGCTGCCGTGCAACGCCAGTTAATGTCCGATGTTCCTTACGGTGTTCTGCTCAGTGGTGGCCTCGACTCTTCCGTCATCTCCGCCATTGCCAAGAAGTATGCCCGCAAGCGCATTGAAACCAACAACCAGAGCGAAGCCTGGTGGCCTCAACTCCACTCCTTCGCCGTCGGTCTGCGCGGTGCACCGGACTTGATTAAAGCCCGTGAAGTGGCGGAATATATCGGCACTGTTCACCATGAAATCAATTATACCATTCAGGAAGGGCTTGATGCCTTGCGTGATGTCATCTACTTTATCGAAACATACGACGTTACCACTGTTCGTGCTTCCACACCGATGTACCTGTTGGCACGTGTCATCAAGTCTATGGGTATCAAGATGGTGCTTAGTGGCGAAGGTGCCGATGAGGTTTTCGGTGGTTATCTCTACTTCCACAAAGCCCCCACACCGCAGGCTTTCCACGAAGAGACGATCCGTAAGCTCTCCAAATTGCACCTGTACGACTGTCTACGTGCCAATAAGAGCCTTTCTGCCTGGGGTGTGGAAGGTCGTGTTCCCTTCCTCGATAAAGAGTTTCTGGATGTGGCAATGAACCTCAGCCCTGCCGTCAAGATGTGTCCGGGCAAAGAAGTGGAAAAGCGCATTGTGCGCGAAGCTTTTCAGGATATGCTGCCTCAGAGTGTTGCCTGGCGACAAAAAGAGCAATTCTCCGATGGCGTCGGTTACAATTGGATTGATACATTGAAGGCCATTACTTCAGCCGCCGTCACCGACCATCAGATGGAACATGCCGCTGAACGGTTTCCCATCAATCCGCCACAGAATAAGGAGGAATATTACTATCGTAGCATTTTCGAAGAACACTTCCCCAGTCAGTCGGCTGCCCGAAGCGTGCCCAGTGTGCCGAGCGTGGCTTGCTCTACTGCTGAAGCACTTGCCTGGGATGCCACGTTGCAAGGGAAAAATGATCCGAGCGGACGGGCGGTGGCAGATGTGCACGAGGCAGCCGGGAACGTGGGCTGATAAAGCCTATTATAAGCAGAACCTACTGTGTAAACAATTTACCAAGCAAGATCCGTCAATAGAATGCTGAGCATTCTTATCACAGTCTCAAATATAGACAAATAACAGGCATTTTTCTACTCTATTAAGCTTCTTGTTATTCGTTTTTAAAGAATAACGGGAACGTTTTTAAAGAATATGCTCAACGTTTATTAAAAACGTAAAAAGCCTCTTTTAAGCCCGAATCCAATAAATATCAACAAGAAAGGCGATAATTTCCTATTGAAATTACCGCCTTTCTTATTTTTTGTCTGTTATTATCTTAAAAAATAAGTCGTATGAATTCTCTATTATCAATTACTCTGCAAAGATACGACATCCGAAAGGCGAAGTCAAGTATTCGGGCCGTTTTTTCCGACTTTTCTTTTTTTTATTTTTTAATTCTTCCATTTTGTTTTTGTCCGATACCATTTTTTCTAATTTTGAGAATTAGAAATTAGGAACTTACGTTAACTTAACACACAACAAAGATGAAATATAAAAGGACTCTCTACTCCAATCCGCATAAGATAGTGTCAAAACGGAATAAAAGAACGCGAACTACACAAATCTGTCATTCAATAATCCACTTCTCTATATTCCTTGTTTTATTACTGAAGTTCACACCTATTTTGAATAATTTCCTCGGGTCTGCCTCAAAAGGAAGAGCATACTGTTTTTCTTCTATTTGCTGCAAAGCTTCTTCTGCAGTACCTTCCAGTTTGAATTCCATGACGTAAATGTAATCGGCAGTCTTCACTACCAGATCCACCCTCCCTTCCGAAGTGTGATACTCCGCCTGTGTGTAGAAACCCACCAGTTTGAAGACGATAAACAACACATTTTGGTAGTGTAATTCCAAGTCTTTCACCAATTCATAAGGTGTGTCGGCAAAAAAGCTTTGCAGCCTCTTAAAGAAAGCGTTAGGTTGGCCCATCTCTATCTCACGGACAAATTTTTGTATCTCAAACGGCGCTTCTAACTGGTTGAAACGGGTATAAAACGGCATCAGAAATCTGATAAAACCCTCTTCCACTTCCCGGTTCGGAAAACCGAGACGGTAAAGCCCGAAACGTTTATCATACCCCTTTATCGTGAGATAACCGCTTTGGAAAATAACCGGTATGGGTTCGTTGTCGCCATAAATACAGTTCAGCACATCAGCATCCGTTTCTTCATGCGCCATGCGCTCCAAATTGTAATGATTGCGTCTCAGCAACTCCACAAGGTAAGTAGGCGTTCCGGTTTCAAACCAATAGTTGCCGAATTTCATCTTAAAGAATGTATTCAGCAAACTGAAAGGATTGTAGATGCCGTCCGTGTTTTCTGTAAAGTGATAACCGTCATAACACGCTTTCAGTTCATTGCACACTTCCTGATACGTCATTTTCTGCGCGGCTGCCAATTCGTGCAGGTCTTCTTCAAAATTAAGATGTATCTCCTTTTCGGTGATTCCACAGATGGAAATAAACGGCTCGTCCATGGAGATGTCATTCAGATTGTTCAGGTCACTGAACACACTGACTTTGCCGAACTTGGTCACTCCCGTCAGCAAGGCAAACTTGATACAGCCGTCCATGGTTTTCAGTACGCCATAGAAAGGTTTCAGAGTGTTGCGGAATTCGCGTTGCAGTTCCTCGTTGCCGATAGCTTGGAGCAAGGGTTTGTCATATTCGTCGATGAGAATGGCTACACGCTCACCACTTTGCTCATAGGCCCGTCCCACAACTCCTGCAAAGCGCAAGGCAAGGGTAGTTTCGGCAGAACGCGTTCCATAAAGTGACTCCCAGTAATCAAGCGTTTCATTCAGTATCTTGTCCAGACTGTCCGGCGTATCATATTTCCCGATATTCAAGTCCAGATGGAACACAGGACGTTTCACCCAGTCTTTTTCCAAAGTTTCCACCGCCAAGCCTTCAAATAAGTCCCGTTTCGCTTCAAAATAGGCTTCGAGCGTGGAAATCAGCAGGCTCTTCCCAAAACGGCGGGGGCGGGAAAGGAAATAGTAACTGCCACTCTTCACCAACTTATACATCAATGCAGTTTTATCCACATAAACGTATCCTTCCTTACGAATCTTCTCGAAGTTTTGTATCCCGATAGGATATATTCTGTTACCCATGTCCTTGCCTCCTTCTACTATAATAGTATTCATTAATGCTACAAAGATAATGTAAACCGAGAACAGTATAAAATGAACTCGTTCATTTTTTTATGCCGAGGTGCAGCTTATCTTCTTCAAAGATAATGCAAATCGAAGGCAGCACTTTCATTTTCCCAATTTATTCCCTACCTTTGTACCCGCTTTTTTTAGAAAGGCAGGATTCGTTCTATTAGTTTTAGGTTAAACACTTAATAACGCTTATGCAAAAGTCTGACTGCATCATCGGTGTAGAGCACGTATCGAAATACTTCGGAGACAAAGCCGTACTGAATGATGTAAACCTCTCTGTCCGTAAGGGCGAATTTGTAACGATATTGGGCCCCTCCGGCTGCGGCAAGACTACTTTGTTGCGCCTGATAGCCGGTTTCCAGACCGCCTCGGAAGGTATCATCACCATCGCCGGAAAAGACATCACGCAAACACCGCCACACCAACGTCCGGTGAATACCGTCTTTCAGAAGTATGCCCTTTTCCCCCACCTCAACGTGTACAACAACATCGCTTTCGGACTGAAGCTCAAAAAGATGCCCGAAGCCACCATTGGCAAGAAAGTGAAACAAGCCCTCCGCATGGTAGGTATGACGGATTACGAAGACCGTGACGTTGATTCCCTCTCCGGCGGACAGCAACAACGTGTTGCCATTGCCCGTGCCATCGTCAACGAACCCGAAGTGCTGTTACTGGATGAGCCCCTTGCCGCCCTCGACCTCAAAATGCGTAAAGACATGCAGATGGAGTTGAAAGAGATGCACCAGAAGCTTGGAATCACCTTCGTCTACGTTACCCACGACCAGGAAGAAGCCCTTACTCTGAGCGACACCATCGTCGTGATGAGCGAAGGCCGCATCCAGCAGATAGGTACGCCGACAGACATCTACAACGAACCCATCAATTCTTTCGTTGCCGATTTCATCGGAGAAAGTAACATCCTGAACGGCCTCATGCTTCAGGACAAAGCCGTATCCTTTGCCGGACACGAATTTGAATGTGTCGACAAGGGCTTTGGCGAAAACACTCCCGTCGATGTAGTCATCCGTCCCGAAGACATCTATATATTCGAACCTTCTGCCGCTGCCCAACTGATGGGTACTGTCACCTCCTGCATCTTCAAAGGCGTGCATTACGAAATGATGGTACAGACTAACGAGGGCTACGAATTCATGGTACAGGACTATCACAGCTTCGAAGCCGGACGGGAAGTCGGTCTGCTCGTGAAACCTTTCGACATTCACGTAATGAAGAAAGAACGCACCTGCAACACCTTTGAAGGCAAGCTCATAGACGCCACACACGTCGAATTCCTCGGTTACACCTTTGAGTGTGCCGAAGTGCAGGACATCGAACCGGGCAGTTCCGTCCTTGTAGAAATAGATTTCCGAAACGTCATCCTCGAAGATAATGAAGAAGACGGCCATCTGACGGGCGAAGTGAAATTCATCCTTTATAAAGGAAACCATTACCATCTCACCGTGTTTACCGATTGGGACGAGGATATCTTTGTAGACACCACTGACGTCTGGGATGACGGTGACCGTGTCGGCATCACCATCGCACCCGAAAATATACGAATTGTTGCGCCGGCACAGACCACCGGTTCTATCCCTATTGTCGAATCTGCTAATAAGAAAGGAAGTGCTCAGTAATATATCCCGTTTCTTCATGCGTCGCCGGAACTGGACAGTTCCCTACGCATTGTTTCTCATCATCTTCGTTGTGATGCCTCTGTTGCTCATTGTGGTTTATGCCTTCACCGATGCTGAAGGCGCATTCACGTTTGCCAACTTCCGCAAATTCATGATGCATCCCGAATCTATCAACACATTCGTCTACTCCATCGGAATAGCTGTCATCACGACTCTGGTATGCCTCCTGCTCGGTTATCCGGCTGCTTATATTCTCAGTCAGAAGCGCTTCAACACTTCCCAGACCATGGTTGTACTGTTCATCCTGCCTATGTGGGTGAACATCCTGATACGTACACTTGCCACGGTGGCATTGTTTGATTTCCTCAACTTGCCGCTGGGCGAAGGAGCTTTGGTATTCGGTATGGTCTACAACTTCCTGCCGTTCATGATATACCCTATCTACAATACGTTGCAAAAGATGGATGGCAGTCTGATAGAAGCAGCCCAAGACCTGGGAGCTACGCCTGTACAGGTCTTCGGTAAAGTGATCCTCCCCCTTTCGATGCCCGGCATCATGAGTGGTGTGGTGATGGTTTTCATGCCCACGGTTTCCACCTTTGCCATTGCCGAGTTGCTGACGATGAACAACATCAAGCTGTTCGGTACTACCGTACAAGAGAATATATATAACGGAATGTGGAACTACGGCGCTGCCTTGTCGCTCATCATGCTGTTGCTGATTGGCGTCACCGCCCTCTTTACCAACGAGGACGATAGTGCACAAAATGAAAGCGGAGGTGTGATATGATGACACGTATTCTGGCGAAAGGCTATCTTTGGTTTCTGCTTGCCCTGCTCTATTCGCCCATCCTGATTATTATGATCTTCTCTTTCACCGAGGCCAAGGTACTGGGTAACTGGACAGGATTCTCTACCAAACTATACAGTTCACTATTTACAGGCGGCATGCACCACTCACTGATGAATGCCATCTGGAACACATTCGCGATTGCTACGATTGCCGCCACAGCCTCTACCCTGCTGGGAAGCCTGGCAGCTATCGGCATCTTTAACTTGCGCTCCCGGGCACGTCAGGTGATGAATTTCACCAATGCTATTCCGATGATGAATGCGGATATCATTACGGGTGTATCCCTGTTCCTGCTGTTTGTCAGCTTTGGCATTTCGCAGGGATTTACTACGGTGGTATTGGCACACATCACTTTCTGTACCCCTTATGTGGTGCTTAGTGTGATGCCCCGCCTGAAAAAGATGAATCCCAATGTCTACGAAGCTGCTCTCGACCTCGGAGCTACCCCTTTCCAGGCGCTTCGCAAAGTCATCTTCCCGGAAATTCTGCCGGGAATGATCAGCGGTTTCATCCTCGCTTTCACGCTTTCCATTGATGATTTCGCAGTAACGATCTTCACTATCGGAAATGAAGGATTGGAAACGTTGTCGACATACATCTATGCGGATGCACGTAAGGGTGGACTGACTCCTGAACTGCGCCCACTGTCAACAATCATTTTTGTAACGGTGTTAGTATTGCTGATTGTGATTAATAAGAGAGCAGAAAGAAACAAGAAAGAATGAAAAATAATAATTTAGCGGAGCGAAAATGAAAGACTAAAGTATCTCAAATTCTCCTCCTCCTGGGAGGAGGAGTACCCGCAGGGGGAGGTGGTAGGTAAAACAATAAAATACCTATGAATAATAAAATTAAGGAATTTCTTTACCTACCACCCCGCCCTTTGGGCACCCCTCCTCCCAGGAGGAGGGGAATTGAGATAGTCCGAACATAAATAGCTACACCACTAAATTATCATTTACCTACTATATACCCCTATAAACAATGAAGAAATACATACCCCTCTTCCTCTGCATTCTTCTCCTTGCCTCCTGTACCGGTGCCAGTGAGAAGCGCAGCCGTGTACTGAAAGTATACAACTGGGCAGATTACATTGACGAAGAAGTCCTCGCCGAATTTCCTGCCTGGTACAAAGAGCAGACAGGCGAAGATATCCACATCATCTACCAGGTATTCGATATCAACGAAATCATGCTCACTAAGATAGAGCGCGGACAGGAAGATTTCGACCTTGTATGCCCATCGGAATACATCATCGAACGAATGTTGAAGAAAGATCTCCTCCTCCCTATCAACCGCAATTTTGGGAAGACTCCGGACTATATCCCCAACATTTCCCCGTATATTCAGAAAGAGTTGGAGAAGATCAGCCAGCCCGGTCGCCACACCAATGATTACGTTGTTCCCTACATGTGGGGTACCGCCGGAATACTCTATAACAAGAAGTTCAAGACCCTTGAAGAAGTCAGCTCCTGGGGATGCCTTTGGGATGCCGTCAACCGTGGTAAGATTCTGATGAAAGACAGTTACCGCGATGCCTACGGCACTGCCATCATCTATGCCCATGCCCGGCAACTTGCCGACAGCACCATCACCGTGGAGCAACTGATGAACGACAATTCCCCTGAAGCCATTGCCCTTGCAGAGCAATACCTGAAAGATCTGAAACCCAACATTGCCGGATGGGAAGCCGACTTCGGCAAAGAAATGATGACGAAAAACAAAGCATGGCTCAACCTTACCTGGAGTGGCGACGCCGTCTGGGCCATTGACGAAGCGGAAGCTGTAGGCGTGGACCTGGACTATGTGGTTCCCCGTGAAGGCAGCAACATCTGGTACGATGGCTGGGCCATCCCCAAGTATGCCCGCAACGTAAAAGCCGCCAGCTACTTCATCAATTATCTTTGCCAGCCAGATATTGCTCTGCGCAATATGGATGCCATCGGCTACGTCAGTGCCGTAGCAACGCCCGAGATTATGGAGGCAAAGATCGACACGACTCTTGAACAGTTCTCCGACCTCAGTTATTTCTTCGGTCCAGGTGCAGACAGCGTTCAGATCAATCCGATACAATACCCTGACCGTAAAGTCGTGGAGCGTTGCGCCATGATCCGTGATTTCGGTGACCGCACAGAGCTTGTTCTCGAAATGTGGAGCCGCGTGAAAGGTGATAACCTGAATACGGGTATCGTGCTTCTCATCTTTGCAGTCTTCGGGATACTGTTTGTGTGGATTGTCTGGAAACGGATCAGCATTTATAAGCAGAAGAAACGTCACCACAGGCGCAGACGCCGTATACGCAGGTAATAGGAGGTAAAGGAGATAACACCTTTATCTCCTGATTCGCATTAATAACATAAATGAAACATCACTTTTCAGACATATTTTGTACCTTGCGGCAGAATTATAAATAAGGAACTATGAAACTGAAAAAACTTTTATTTGCCTCCGCTATGTCTCTTGCCGCATGCGGCATCCTACAAGCCCAAAACACCCAAGTCATTGCCCACCGTGGTTTCTGGAAGACCGACGGTTCTGCCCAGAATAGTATTGCCGCCCTGGTGAAAGCTGACTCCATCCATTGCTACGGCTCCGAGTTCGATGTCTGGCTCACTGCCGACAACAAACTTATCGTAGACCACGACGGTGTATTCAAAGGTGTCCGCATGGAAACATCCACCGAGAAAGAATGTACCTCTATCACCCTCGACAACGGTGAGAACCTCCCTACCCTTCAGCAATACCTCGATAAAGCCCAAGGATTGAAAACCCGCCTTATCCTAGAACTCAAAGCGCACAAGACTCCCGAACGGGAAACGCTCGCCGTAGAGCAAATTGTGAAAATGATTAAGGATATGGGACTGGAAAAGCGTACCGAATACATCACTTTCTCACGCCATGCGACCAAAGAATTCATTCGCCTGGCTCCTAAAGGTACTCCCGTATATTATCTGGAAGGTGACCTCAATCCGCAGGAACTGAAAGACATGGGTTGTGCCGGTCCTGATTACCATTTCTCCGTCTTCAAAAAACATCCCGAGTGGATCAAAGAATGTCACGACCTTGGCATGAAGGTTAACGCCTGGACAGTAAATGATGCCAAAGATATGGAATGGCTCATCAGCCAGGGAGCGGATTTCATCACCACCAACGAACCAGTATTATTGCAGGAGATATTGAAAAAGAAGTAATGCAGATCGGTAGTTAAATTCATTTCTTTATTTTCGGTTTTGAGGGAAAGTTGACGAGTTAACAAGGGGACAAGGGGACAAGGTTCCATGCGGCACAGAAGCATTGCGCAGCCCCTTGTTCCCTTGTCAACTCGTCAACTGGTTTCCTTCCTTTCTTTCCCAATCTGTACCAATGCCCCACTTTAACTCCCCCAATGCCACACCTCAACAATTCAAACGCCACACTTCGATGGCTCAAATGAATGGCATTGCGGAAGCTAAAGTGTGGCATTTGGCTTGTAATAGTGTGGCATTATACAAAAGATCATTTAGTCAGCAAAAACAAGAAAACAATTTCATTCTGTCATATACAAATCTTCATTTTCACCCCATAAACTCCATTTTTCCACTTAAAACACGTATTTACGCCACTACCTATATAGAATGAATATGCGGAAATAATTCCATAAATAACAATTTATACAAATATGCACCCGCAAACTTTTAATTTGAAACTTGAATACCGTATATTTGCAGCGACTGAAAGAATGAATAAAAACAATAGAAATAAGATATGTATTCTACAAATAATTTAGCAAAACGTCGTATCTTTGCAGCGTGATAAAACAAAAAGAAAGAGTAATTCACCAACAGAGTACAAAATGACAAGAGTTATAAAATTCACTAAGATGCACGGAGCAGGCAACGATTACATTTATGTAAACACCCTGAAATATCCCATCGAAAGCCCTGAAAAACTTTCGGTTGAATGGAGCGCCCCGCATACAGGAATTGGAAGCGACGGCCTGGTACTCATCGGCAGTTCGGACAAGGCAGATTTCAGTATGCGCATCTTCAATGCAGATGGTTCCGAAGCCAAAATGTGCGGCAACGCCAGTCGTTGCATCGGTAAATACTTATATGAATACGGCCTGACTTCCCAAACAGCCGTTACCCTCGACACCCTGTCGGGCATCAAAATACTGAAGCTCCATGTAGAAGACGGAAAAGTGAACACCGTAACCGTGGATATGGGACGTCCCTCCGATATGAAAGAACAACCCATTGAAGCCAACGGACAGAAATTCACCGGAACCACCCTATCAATGGGAAATCCTCACCTGGTAATCTTTGTAGAAGATATTAAAGATATCAACCTCGAAAGCATCGGTCCGAAACTGGAAAATTATCCGTTGTTTCCCGACCGCATCAATGTAGAGTTTGCCCAGGTGCTGGATCATGGGAAAATCAGGATGAGAGTTTGGGAAAGAGGTTCGGGCATCACCCAAGCTTGCGGAACCGGAGCCTGTGCCACCGCAGTAGCTGCCGCACTGACCGGAAAATCCGGAAGAAAAACAGACATCATTATGGATGGAGGCTCACTTACCATCGAATGGGACGAAAAAACGGATCACGTATGGATGACAGGAGGAGCAGTCCGGGTGTTCGACGGAGAAAAGATAATTAGTGATTAATGGTTAGTGATTAGTGATTAACCCTATTCAGCATCCAGTGTAATCACTAATCACTAACCATTAATCACTAACCTAAATAACGCTTAAAACAACAAGAAAGTATGGCATTAGTAAACGAACATTTTTTGAAACTACCGGGAAGTTACTTATTTTCAGACATAGCTAAAAAGGTGAATACTTTCAGGATAACGCACCCTAAACAAGAGGTCATCCGCCTGGGTATCGGAGACGTTACCCGGCCACTGCCACCGGCTTGCATCGAGGCGATGCACAGGGCAGTGGATGAGATGACAAATGCCAGTACCTTCCACGGATACGGTCCCGAACAGGGATATGACTTTTTGATTGAAGCGATCATCAAACATGATTATGCTCCGAGAGGCATTCACTTTAGCCCTACGGAAGTATTCGTAAACGATGGAGCCAAAAGCGATACGGGCAACATAGGCGATATCCTCCGCCACGACAACAGCGTGGGAGTGACAGACCCCATCTACCCGGTATATATAGACAGCAACGTAATGTGTGGCCGTGCCGGAGTATTGGAAGAAGACGGCAAATGGAGCAACGTAACCTACATGCCCTGTACCGCCGAAAACAACTTTGTTCCCGAGATACCGGACAAGCGGATTGACATCGTCTACCTTTGCTACCCGAACAATCCGACGGGAACAACGCTGACCAAGTCACAACTGAAAAAATGGGTGGACTACGCACTCGCCAACGACACTCTGATTCTGTTCGATGCCGCTTATGAGGCGTTTATACAGGAAGAAGACGTTCCCCACTCCATTTACGAAATAAAAGGTGCCAAGAAATGTGCCATAGAATTCCGCAGCTTCTCGAAGACAGCCGGATTCACCGGAGTCCGTTGCGGATACACCGTAGTCCCGAAAGAGCTGACAGCCGCCACCCTGACCGGTGAACGCATTCCGCTGAACCGGCTTTGGAACCGCCGTCAATGCACCAAATTCAACGGTACCAGTTACATCACCCAACGGGCTGCCGAAGCTATCTACACCCCGGCAGGCAAGCAGCAGATAAAGGAAAACATCGACTATTATATGAACAACGCCCGAACCATGAAAGAGGGTCTGGAAGCAGCCGGACTGAAAGTGTACGGCGGCGTGAATGCCCCTTACATCTGGCTGAAAGCACCGAATGGCATCGGTTCCTGGCGCTTCTTCGAACAGATGTTATACGAAGCCAATGTAGTAGGAACACCCGGTGTAGGTTTCGGCCCCAGCGGAGAAGGCTACATCCGCCTGACCGCTTTCGGAAATCATGAAGATTGTGTGGAAGCCATGAGGCGAATCAGAAAATGGCTGGTATGAAGATGAAAAAGATAACAACTAAAATAAAACTATAGTTTCACCGGACTGATCATCCGCAATTTGTCTAAACTTAAAAGGTAAAATAGGTATGAAAATGAAAAGCGTAAAATTCCGAATGATAGCCATCGCGCTATTATCAGCAGCAATGCCTTTCACGGCAAAGGCACAGGATAAAGTGGAGGCCTCAGTCGGTGCAGATTTTGTAAGCAACTACATCTGGCGTGGAACAGACTGCGGTGGTGTAAGCATCCAGCCCAGCATGGGAGTCAGCTACAAGGGCTTGTCACTGACAGCTTGGGGCTCGGTAGGCATCGACAAGGAGGATGCCAGAGAGATCGACCTCACACTGGGTTACAATACAGGCGGTTTCAGCGTATCCGTTACAGATTACTGGTTCTCCTACCACAAAGAGGATGGCGGATATACGGGAGATTATTTCAAGTATGGCGCACATAGCACGGTACACATCTTCGAAGCCACTCTGGGATATGATTTCGGTCCGCTGGCACTGAGTTGGAACACTTACTTTGCCGGAGATGATTATACAAAGGAGAACGGTGACAGAGCTTATTCCACGTATGTAGGCATCAGCGCACCCTTTAAACTCGGTGGCCTGGACTGGTCGGCAGAAGTCGGTCTTACCCCATGGGAAGGTGCGTATGCCAACAAGTTCAACGTAACCAACCTCACACTGAAAGCAGAAAAAGAAATCAAATTCACAAATTCTTTTTCGCTGCCCACCTTTGCACAAGTGACGTTTAATCCACACACGCAGGGTGCATACTTCGTATTCGGAGTTAGTTTTTGAGAGAGAATAAGAATAGGGAACGAAACCTCGTCAACTAAACAAGTTAAAAACGTAAATGTATTAAGGTATGAAAAAGATTGAAGCAATTATCCGCAAGACAAAATTCGAGGATGTAAAGGACGCATTGCTCGAAGCGGACATCGAATGGTTCTCCTACTACGACGTCCGGGGAATAGGAAAATCCCGTCAGGCACGCATCTACCGCGGTGTAATGTACGACACCAGTTCCATTGAGCGTATCCTGATCTCTATCGTGGTACGCGACAAGAACGCCGAAAAGACCGTGCAGGCCATCATCAGGTCCGCACAGACCGGAGAAATCGGCGACGGGCGTATCTTCATCATCCCCATAGAAGACGCTATCCGCATCCGCACCGCCGAACGTGGCGACATCGCCCTCTACAATGCTGAACAGGAAAGATAGTCCAGGCAGCACCAAACCGCAACTGTTAAGAGCATCTTCCAGAGAGCTGTAAGAGCTACTTAACAAAACTAAGAATACAAGTACAACTAAAAGCAAAAAGATTTTATGGATAAATATAGTAAACGCAGCATTGCCAGGCTGTGGATAGCCCTTGCTGTCCTTATGGCACTCTGCACAACAACAGAAACTTTTGCACAAACTTCCGCAGCAACGGATAGTATATCAGCTACAACAACCGCTGTTATAGCTACATTAGAAGAGACTACTGTAGAATCATCAGCCCCCTCCACCGTCGGAGAACTGGTAAACGGACTCAACACAGTATGGATGTTACTCGCCGCTATGCTGGTATTTTTCATGCAACCGGGCTTTGCATTGGTAGAAGCCGGTTTCACCCGGGTTAAGAACACTGCCAATATCCTGATGAAGAACTTCGTAGACTTCATGTTCGGTTCCCTACTCTATTGGTTCATCGGTTTCGGACTGATGTTCGGCGTAGGTGGTTTCGTGGGAATGCCCCACTTCTTCAACCTCTCGTTCTATGATGGAGGAGGATTACCAACAGAAGGCTTTCTGGTATTCCAAACTGTATTCTGTGCCACAGCAGCTACTATCGTATCAGGAGCCATGGCCGAACGTACCAAATTCTCCATGTATTTGATTTACACCATCTTCATCAGCGTACTGATCTATCCGATTTCCGGTCACTGGACCTGGGGCGGCGGCTGGTTGATGAACGGCGAAGAAGGTTCGTTCATGATGAATCTGTTCGGCACCACGTTTCACGACTTCGCAGGTTCCACCATTGTTCACTCCGTCGGTGGCTGGATTGCGCTGGTAGGTGCAGCCATCCTTGGCCCACGCATTGGTAAATACAGTAAAGATGGCAAGTCCAGAGCTATTCCGGGACACAACCTCACCATGGCGGCGCTGGGTGTATTCATTTTATGGTTCGGCTGGTTCGGATTCAACCCCGGTTCACAGTTGGCAGCAGCCTCTACGGACGATGCAATGGCTATCTCACACGTCTTCCTCACCACGAATCTTGCAGCTTGTGCCGGAGGTTTCTTCGCGCTGGTGGTCAGTTGGTTAAAATTCAGCAAACCATCTTTATCCTTGACTCTGAATGGTATCCTGGCAGGTTTGGTAGGTATCACGGCAGGCTGTGATATGGTTTCTCCGCTGGGTGCTGTCATCATCGGTACAATCTGTGGCATCCTGATGATATTCTCGGTAGAGTTCATCGATAAAGTGCTGAAGATTGACGATCCCGTTGGTGCAAGTTCCGTACACGGGGTCTGCGGTTTCACAGGTACCATTCTCACAGGTTTCTTGTCTACCAGCGAAGGACTCTTTTATGGTGCAGGCTGGGGATTCCTCGGAGCACAAGTATTTGGCGCCCTCGTAGTAGGTGCATGGGCAGCCGGCATGGGATTTCTCATCTTCAAAGGACTCGATAGGATACACGGTCTCCGCGTTTCAAAACGTGTTGAAGAAGAAGGGCTCGACATCTACGAGCATGGTGAATCAGCTTATAACGGATAAAGAGAAAAAGTTTTTTTACTCTAACAAATAGTTTTTATAAACCAACAATTACAAGGTATGTCTAAATTGAGATTCAGAGTAGTAGAAACGGCGTTTAAAAAGAAACCCGTTGCAGTGGCAGCCCCTGCGGAACGTCCGTCGGAATATTATGCCAAGTATGTGTTCAACAAGGAAAAGATGTTCAGGTATCTGCCGAGCAAGGTATATGCCAAACTGATTGACGTGATCGACAATGGTGCTCCGCTGGATCGCAGCATTGCTGATGAAGTGGCAGCCGGTATGAAGAAATGGGCACTCGAAATGGGTGTTACCCACTATACCCACTGGTTCCACCCATTGACTGAGGGTACAGCCGAGAAGCATGACGCTTTCATCGAGCACGATGGCAAAGGCGGTGTGATGGAAGAATTCACAGGCAAACTGCTCGTTCAGCAGGAACCGGATGCATCCAGCTTCCCTAACGGTGGCATCCGCAATACGTTCGAGGCACGCGGTTACAGTGCATGGGACCCCTCTTCTCCGGCTTTCATCGTCGATGATACGCTCTGTATACCGACCATTTTCATTGCATACACCGGTGAGTCACTGGACTACAAAGCTCCGTTGCTGAAAGCCCTGCGTGCCGTAGACAAAGCTGCCGTAGACGTATGCCGTTACTTCAATCCGGAAGTGAAGAAGGTAGTTGCCTATCTGGGTTGGGAACAGGAATATTTCCTGATCGACGAAGGTCTGTATGCCGCCCGTCCCGACTTGCTGATGACAGGCCGCACGCTGATGGGACACGACAGTGCCAAGAACCAACAGTTGGAAGACCACTATTTCGGTGCCATCCCTACCCGCGTGGCAGCCTTTATGAAGGAATTGGAAATCGAAGCATTGAAGCTCGGTATCCCCGTTAAAACGCGTCACAATGAGGTAGCCCCCAACCAGTTCGAGCTGGCTCCCATCTTCGAAGAATGTAACCTGGCTGTAGACCATAACATGCTCGTCATGGCACTGATGCGTAAAGTAGCCCGTAACCACGGCTTCCGCGTACTGCTGCACGAAAAGCCTTTCAAAGGCGTCAACGGTAGCGGTAAGCACAACAACTGGTCGTTGGGTACGGATACAGGCATCGGACTGATGGGACCGGGTAAATTACCCGAAGAAAACCTACGCTTCATCACTTTCGTAGTGAACACCCTGATGGCAGTCTACAAGCACAATGGATTGTTGAAAGCCGCTATTTCCAGTGCCACGAACGCACACCGCCTGGGCGCCAACGAAGCACCTCCCGCAATCATTTCCAGCTTCCTGGGCAAACAGTTGTCGCAGGTATTGGAACACATTGAAGAGAGCACCAAGGATGATCTCGTAAGCCTTAGCGGCAAGCAAGGCATGAAACTGGATATTCCGCAGATTCCGGAATTGTTGATTGACAATACCGACCGTAACCGTACCAGTCCGTTCGCCTTCACCGGAAACCGTTTTGAGTTCCGCGCCGTAGGTTCGGAAGCGAACTGTGCCTGTGCCATGATTGCCCTGAACGCCGCCGTAGCCGAGCAACTGGTAGAATTCAAAAAAGATGTGGACGAGCTCATCGAAAGGGGTGAACCGAAGATTTCGGCTATCCTTGAGGTTATCCGCAAATACATCAAGATTTGTAAGCCCATCCATTTCGATGGCAACGGCTACAGTGACGAATGGAAAGAAGAGGCCAAGAAACGCGGCCTGGATTGCGAAACCAGTGTGCCTCTCATCTTCGACAGCTATCTGAAGCCGGAAAGTATCCGCATGTTCGAAAATACCGGTGTACTGACTCAGAAAGAACTGGAAGCCCGCAACGAAGTGAAATGGGAAACTTACACTAAGAAAATCCAAATTGAAGCTCGTGTATTAGGTGATTTGGCCATGAACCACATCATCCCGGTAGCCACGCAGTATCAAACGGATCTCATTGATAACGTTTACAAGATGAAGGAGCTGTTCCCAAGCGACAAAGCTGCAAAACTGTCTGCCAAGAACCTGGAACTCATCGAAGAGATTGCCGACCGCACCGCCTTCATCAAAGAGCATGTAGATGCCATGATCGAAGCCCGCAAAGTGGCCAACAAGATCGAAAGTGAACGCGAGAAAGCCATTGCCTACCACGACACCATCGTACCGGCAATGGAAGAGATCCGTTATCATATCGACAAGCTGGAACTGATTGTCGACAACCAAATGTGGACGCTGCCAAAATACAGGGAACTCTTATTTATAAGATAAGTGAAGAGAAGTGATTAACGATCACTAATAAAATTATTCTATTTCTTTTGTTGGTTGTTTTAAGTTTGCAGGGGGAGAGGTGCCGGGAGGCAGTTCTCTCTCTTTTTTTGAAAACTAAAATATCATCGTAATTTATTTTCCAGCATATCACTTTTTCGTACCTTTGTCAATATTTACAAAACCAGATGATAAATTAAAAACGATTCATTATGAAGAACATGCACATTCGCTATGCAGCACTCCTACTCTTTGTTTTGCTGTCAGCATCGGCCTCTTCTTTCGCACAGACCGTTCTGGAGCAAAAAATCAACGCGATTTCCGCCATTAAAGAAATCCGCCCACTGGAAACTTCTGAGTTTTCAGAGAAATACGTGACCTATTTTACCCAACCGCTGGATCACCGCCATCCGGAGAAAGGCAGTTTTCGCCAACGCGTTATCGTTTCTCATGTCGGCTTCGACCGCCCCACAGTGATCGTTACCGAAGGCTATGGCGCCGCTTACGCCCTCCGTTCCCAATATCGTGAAGAGCTTTCAAAACTTCTCAATGCCAACATGATATTCGTGGAATATCGCTACTTCCTTGAGTCTACCCCCGAACCCAAAGACTGGCAATACCTGACAGCCGAGAACTCTGCGGACGACTTACATGCCATCACCACCGCATTCAAAAACATTTATCCGGGCAAATGGATCGCCACCGGCATCAGCAAAGGAGGACAGACTACCCTGCTTTACCGCACTTTCTATCCGGATGATGTAGATATTTCCGTTCCTTACGTAGCTCCGCTTTGTTATGGAGTAGAAGATGGACGTCATGAGCCTTTCCTGCATAAAGTTTCAACACCGGAAAACCGCAAGATAATTGAAGATTTCCAATTGGAAGCATTGAAACGGAAAGCAACTTTACTTCCCCGTTTTGAAAAGTATTGCACTGAAAAGAATTATTCATTCCGTGCACCGATTGAAGAAATTTACGATTACTCGGTATTGGAATATTCTTTCGCTTTGTGGCAGTGGGGTACTCCTATCAGCTCCATACCCGCTACTACAGCCTCTGATGATGAAATTTTCTCTCATCTGCTTGCCATCAGTGAACCGGGATATTTCACCGCCGACAGTCCCAATGCTTCTTTCTTCGTACAAGCTGCCCGTGAATTGGGATACTATGGTTATGACGTCCAACCGTTCAAGCAGTATCTCTCCATCCAGTCCAGTGAAGGCTACCTGCACCGTCTGATGCTTCCCGAAGAGTTGAAAGATATGCCTTTCGACAAAACTTTAAGTAAGAAAATAACCAAGTTTCTAAAAAAACAGGACCCGAAGATGATCTTCATTTACGGTCAGAACGACCCATGGACAGCCGCAGGCGTCACCTGGCTGAAAAACAAGAAGAATATTCATGTATTTATCCAACCAAATGGCAGTCATCTGGCACGTATCAGCACATTGCCCGAAGCCGAAAAGGCAGAAGTTATGGAGCTAATAAACGAATGGTTGAAATAATAAAAAACGGATGGTCCGTTCACACTCAACAGACCATCCGTTTCTACTCGACAGATCGTCTGTTTTAGCTCAACAGACGATCTGTTTTTTTATTCTATAATTTCCGCGTCCTCAATATTGTCTACAGCCTTTGAAGAAGCTCCCGGCGTACCCGGCTTCGGCCGTTTGCGAGTAAATGTAAACCAATTTATCAATTCGGAAACTGCATACACTATGCTGGTGATACCGATAATGATAAATGCCGTGGAACGTACCCCCGTCGGATTGAACAAGGCAACCAGCCCTGCAATCAGAATGAGCACCGGAATGATATAAAATCCCACACGAACCGGCATCCAACGACGGGCTGCAGAAAGCGATGCAATCTGTTGCACACCACCCAGTACAAGGATGAATCCCAATACAAACGTCAGCAAGTCCGCAAAGAAACCGGGCATAATGATCAGCCACAGCCCAAACAGCAGGCTACCGATTCCTTCGATAGGAAGGCGACGTCTCTCTTCGGCACTCATGGCAAAATACCCGATGATACTTAATAATGCCGGTATCAGAAACACAACACCGATCGTTATTACAAAATAGTCTCCGGCCTCATTGGGAAACATCACCAATACCAAACCGATTATCAGCGCACATATCGTACGCAAAAATGAGTTACTTATTCCTTTCATGAGCTTATGATTTTTTGCGAAGATACATTTTTATCCGCACAACTCCGCAAGAAAGTCACGAAAAATCAATTAACGTTCAGCCAAGCATTCATATCTTCGGCCACCAATAGCCAATAAAGTAACAAGAGAATAGCAATCGATACGCCAATGGCAACTAAATGTTTTCGCTTCATAGTTCATCCTTTCTTTTTTATTATGAATAATAGTTGTTCTGAATACCCCTATAGAACAACTTTATAAGAAAAATGTTCTTTGAAAGAAAAAAAGCAAGAAATTCTTTGGTAATTAAAACAAAGTGCTTACATTTGCCCCCAGCTAAAACAAAAAGACAATGAAAACAATGCTCATAAATACATATTGGTGGTGGCGCCCGTTACAACTCCGACAGTCGTAAGGGAGCAGCGCTCGTATGTATATATGTGAACATAATATAGATTAAGAAAGAGCCCTGTCGCAACCTGCGACAGGGCTCTTTTCTTTTATCCGGTTTTGAAATAAACAGTAAATCGTAAACAATTAAATAAAAAATAGGATTATGAGTTTTTTAGTAAATCAAGATGGTTATTACGGAGAATTCGGTGGAGCATATGTTCCCGAAATACTCCACAAGTGTGTGGAAGAGTTGCAGAACACCTATCTCAAAGTACTGCAAAGCGAAGATTTCAAACAAGAGTTCGACCAATTGCTGCGTGACTACGTAGGACGTCCTTCCCCACTCTACTATGCCCGCCGGCTTTCCGAAAAGTATGGCTGCAAGCTCTACCTCAAACGTGAAGACCTGAACCATACAGGAGCTCACAAGATTAACAACACCATCGGACAGATTCTTCTGGCACGCCGCATGGGCAAGCATCGCATCATCGCCGAAACCGGTGCCGGCCAACACGGCGTAGCTACTGCCACCGTATGTGCCCTGATGAACATGGAATGTATCGTCTACATGGGAAAAACGGATGTAGAACGCCAGCATGTCAATGTAGAAAAAATGAAGATGCTGGGTGCAACCGTCATCCCCGTCACTTCCGGAAATATGACGCTGAAAGATGCTACCAACGAGGCAATCCGCGACTGGTGTTGTCATCCTGCCGATACGTACTACATCATCGGTTCCACAGTCGGTCCTCATCCTTATCCCGACATGGTGGCTCGCCTGCAATCCGTCATCAGCGAGGAAATCAAAAAGCAACTCATTGAGAAAGAAGGCCGTGACTGCCCCGACTATCTTATCGCTTGTGTAGGTGGTGGTAGCAATGCCGCCGGAACCATTTACCATTACATCGACGATAGCCGCGTGCAGATCGTCCTCGCCGAAGCCGGTGGTAAAGGAATAGATACGGGTATGACTGCCGCTACCATCGCCCTCGGACAGATGGGAATCATTCACGGTGCACGCACTTACGTCATCCAGAACGAAGACGGCCAGATCGAAGAGCCCTACTCTATCTCTGCCGGACTGGATTACCCGGGTATCGGCCCCATGCATGCCAATCTGGCTGCACAAAAACGTGCCATCGTACTTGCTGTTAATGATGATGAAGCCATCCGCGCCGCCTACGAACTGACGAAACTGGAAGGTATCATCCCCGCCCTGGAAAGTGCCCATGCCCTCGGTGCCCTCGAAAAGCTGAACTTCAAACCCGATGATGTTGTTGTACTGACTGTTTCGGGACGTGGAGACAAGGATATAGAGACGTATCTTAATAATTAAAAATTATAAATTAAAAATTAAAGGGTTATGAATACATATAACTATCAAACACATAGTCGTACTATTCTTGGGGACTTGCACACTCCTGTAAGTACCTATCTTAAAGTCCGCGACGTCTTTCCCCAAAGTGCACTCATGGAAAGCTCCGACTATCACGGCAGTGAAAATAACCGTTCATTTATCGGACTCTGTCCATTGGCAAGCGTCAGCATCGACCATGGAACAGCCATCTTCCGCCTACCCGACGGCACTCGCGAAGAACGTCCCATCACACCGGAATATCCTGTAGAAAAAGCTTTAGAGGATTTCCTCGGCCGCTTCCATGTGGAAGGCGAATATGCCAATTACTGCGGTCTTTATGGCTACACCTCTTTCAATGCCGTACGCTATTTTGAAAATATTCCCGTAAAAGATAGCCGCGAAGCCACCAACGACGCACCGGATATGCTCTACATCTTGTATCAGTACCTCATTGTCTTCAACGACTTTAAGAACGAAATGGTACTTCTTGAAATGCTTGCCCCCGGTGAAGAAAGTGAACTGGATACCGTGCAGAAAGCCATCAATAACCGCAATTACACCGCCTACGATTTCCGTGCCGTTGGTGAAACCACTTCCCCACTGACCGACGAACAGCATAAAGCAAATATCCGTCAGGGAATTGCCCACTGCCTGCGTGGGGATGTTTTCCAGATTGTTCTCTCCCGCCGTTTCGAACAACGTTTCGTAGGCGATGACTTCAAACTTTATCGTGCCTTGCGCAGCATCAATCCCTCTCCTTATCTGTTCTATTTCGATTTCGGAGGTTTCCGCATCTTCGGTTCATCACCCGAGACGCACTGCCGCATCGAAGGCCGCCACGCCTACATCGACCCCATCGCCGGTACTACCAAGCGCACCGGAGATCCCGAACAGGATGCGCTGAACGCCCAATACCTGCATGATGATCCCAAAGAGAATGCAGAGCATGTCATGCTGGTCGATCTCGCCCGTAACGATCTTTCCCGCAACTGCCACGATGTAAAAGTGGATTTCTACAAGGAAATGCAATATTACAGTCATGTTATCCACCTGGTAAGCCGCGTCAGCGGTACGCTGAACGAAGATGCCCGCCCCATCAAAGCATTCATCGACACCTTCCCGGCAGGCACTCTGAGCGGTGCACCCAAGGTACGCGCCATGCAACTCATCAGCGAACTGGAACCGCACAATCGCGGCGCTTACGGCGGTTGCATCGGCTTCATCGGACTGAACGGCTCACTGAACCAGGCCATTACCATCCGTACTTTCGTCAGTCGCAACGGTGTACTTTGGTTTCAGGCAGGCGGCGGCATCGTAGCCAAGAGTAATGAAGAATACGAGTTGCAAGAGGTGAACAACAAACTGGGAGCACTGAAAAAGGCAATCGTAATGGCGGAGAAAATGTAAATTCATGTACAATGTACAATGTACAAAGTACAATTTGCCATGCGGCGTACATAGCGCAGCCAAATTGTACTTTGTAAATTGTACTAAAAATTGTACTTTGTAAATTGTAAATTGTAAATGAAATCATGAAAACAGTAATCATAGACAACTACGACTCTTTCACCTACAACCTTGCCCATCTGGTAAAAGAACTCGGCGCAGAAGTAGATGTGCTACGCAATGATAAATTTGAGCTTGAGGAATTGGAGAAATATGATAAGATCATCCTTTCACCCGGCCCCGGCATTCCCGAGGAGGCAGGCTTATTATTAGAGGTCATCCGCACTTACGCAGGACGAAAACCCATACTTGGCGTCTGCCTGGGTGAACAGGCCATCGGACAAGCATTCGGCGGGAAACTCACCAATCTGAGTGAAGTCTTTCACGGCATACAAACGAATGTAAAAACAAAGAATAAAGATTACATTTTCTCCGGTCTTCCTACTGAAATACCAGTCGGCCGTTATCACTCCTGGGTAGTGGATACGGACGGATTTCCCGAAGAATTGGTTATCACCGCCATCAGTTCCGAAGGTCAAATCATGGCACTGAAACATCGGGAATACGATATTCACGGCATCCAATTTCACCCGGAATCGGTACTGACTCCCGATGGAAAACAGATTGTAGGCAACTGGCTGAAAGGCGTCTGAAATGCCACATTTCAAACACTAAAGTGAGGCATTCCGAACACAACAGAATTTTCAATCGTAAATTGTAAATCGTCTAATCGTAAATAAGAAAATGAAAGATATATTAACCCGTCTCTTCAACCACGAAGAGCTTACTTCGGCAGAAACCAAGCAAATTCTCCTGAACATCACCCGGGAAGCTTACCCCGAAGCACAGATTTCCGCATTACTCACTGTATTTCAGATGCGTAGCATCACAGTAGATGAACTAATCGGCTTTCGCGAAGCCCTTATGGAGACTCGTATCCCTATCGACTTCGCGCCTTATCGGCCTATCGATATCGTAGGTACGGGAGGTGATGGAAAGAACACGTTCAACATTTCCACTTGTGCCTGTTTTGTGGTGGCCGGAGCCGGTTACAAAGTTGCCAAACACGGCAATTATGGTGCCACTTCCGTCAGTGGGGCAAGCAATGTCATGGAGCAACACGGCATCCGTTTCACCAATGATCCCGACAAGTTGAAACGCAGCATGGACGAGTGTAACATCGCCTACCTGCACGCCCAACTTTTCAATCCGGCAATGAAGTTCGTCGGCCCTGTGCGCAAGGCATTGGGAGTACGTACACTGTTCAACCTTCTTGGCCCGCTTGTCAATCCCTGCAAGCCTACTTACCAGTTGCTCGGTGTGGCCGATCTTGCACAGATGCGACTCTACACAAATGTTTTTTACAAACTCGGTATCGATTTTGCGGTAGTCAACAGTCTCGATAGCTACGACGAAATCTCCCTCACGGACGAATTCAAAGTTATGACGCGCAATTACGAACGGATTTACCGTCCGCAAGCGCTGGGTTTCAATGCCGCGCAACCCGAAGAGCTCTTCGGCGGAGCCTGCAAAGAGGATGCCGCCCGCATCTTTGATAACATCCTTAATAACCGTGCCACACGTGCCCAAACGCAATGTGTCATTGTCAACGCCGCCTTCGCCATCCAGGTGATGGAACCTGAAAAGGAAATCGAAGAATGCATTGCCATCGCTCGCCAATCACTGGAGAGTGGACGGGCGCTGGAGACGTTGAAGAAGTTTATAATGATTAATAGTTGACAAGGGAACTAGTTAACAAGGGGACAAGGGGACAAGGGAACAAGGGGACAAGGCCTTTCGGCATGATGGCTGGGTGAATTCGCTCACAAGTACAGCGCAGCCCTTCCCCCCTCGTCAACTCGTCAACTTCTCCCCCCCTCTCGTCAACTCAAAAAACAAAAACAATGAAAGATATTTTATCCGAAATCATCGCCCACAAGCGGATTGAGATAGAGCAGCAAAAGCAAGCAGTCTCCCTCAGTCAATTGCAAGAGCAAGCTGCTGCCATGATGCAGGAAGCTGTCGGAACCGGAGCTTCCGGCACAACGCCCGTCCGCAGCATGAAGCATGCACTCGCAAACTCTTCATCCGGCATCATTGCCGAGTTCAAACGCCGTTCCCCTTCCAAGGGCTGGATCAAGGAAAGTGCACAGGCCGACCTCATCCCTCCTGCTTATGAAACAGCCGGAGCTTCCGCTCTCTCCATCCTCACGGATGAAAAGTTCTTCGGCGGAACTCTGCGTGACATCCGTACAGCACGCCCTCTGGTCAACATCCCGATCCTGCGTAAAGACTTCATCATCGACAAGTATCAGCTTCTGCAAGCCCGCATTGTAGGTGCCGATGCAGTGCTGCTCATTGCCGCCTGCCTCACACCTGACGAGTGCCACACACTCACCATGCAGGCACACGAACTTGGGCTCGAAGTTCTGCTCGAAGTACACAGTATCTCCGAACTCTCCTATATATATAAGGAGACGGATATGGTCGGCGTCAACAACCGTAATCTGGGCAGCTTCGTCACCAACATAGAAAACTCTTTCCGCATTGCAGAAGAGTTAAAAAATGCTGTTGCTGAAATTGATTTTCAGACGCCTCCGCTGCTCGTTTCCGAAAGTGGTATTTCGCACCCTGAAACCATCTGTGAGCTACGCTCGGCAGGTTTCCGTGGTTTCCTTATGGGAGAGACATTCATGCGTACAGACGATCCCGGGAGCACATTGGAAGAACTCATTCACGGTATATAAATTTGGAAATTCACACATAATGTCATATATTCGTGATTTTTAAGGTACATAAGCCCATGAATACAATGATCAAAGTATGCGGAATGACCGATGCAGACAATATCCGCGATGTAGAAGTATTAGGTGTAGATATGATCGGTTTTATCTTCTACCCCAAATCCCCCAGATACCTGTACCAGATACCCAGGTACCTGCCTACGCTTGCCAAACGTGTCGGTGTTTTTGTCAACGAAACCAAAGAGAACATCCTTATGTATGTCGACCGTTTCGGTCTGAACTACGTCCAGCTGCACGGTGACGAATCACCCGAATATTGCCGCACCCTTCATTCACAGGGTATCCGGATCATCAAAGCGTTTTCCATTGCCTTGCCCAAGGATCTTCTTGCCGTTTTCAATTATGAAGGTTTCTGCGACTACTATCTGTTCGATACACGTACCGTCCACTACGGTGGCTCCGGACAGCAGTTCGACTGGAGCATTCTGCAACGTTACACTGGTAGTACCCCCTTCCTGCTTAGCGGCGGTATCAATTCTTACAGTGTCAAAGCTCTGAAAGAATTCCACCATCCCCGCCTTGCCGGTATCGATATCAACAGTCGCTTCGAGACATCTCCGGGCATCAAGGATGTGGAACGGATCGAACGTTTTCTCAAAGAATTAAGAACGAATTAAATTTAGAATAACATCATGAATCGTATAAATCAACTTTTTCAGGACAGCCCTAAAAACTTGCTGTCCATCTACTTCTGTGCCGGTTGTCCAACCCTGGAAGGTACTGCCGACGTCATCCGTACCCTCGAACGCAATGGGGTCCATTCGATTGAAATCGGTATTCCCTTCAGTGACCCAATGGCTGACGGCATTGTTATCCAGGAAGCTGCTACCCGTGCTCTTCGCAACGGTATGTCGTTGCGTATTTTGTTTGAGCAGCTCCGCGATATCCGTAGCGATGTCCGTATTCCTCTCATTCTGATGGGCTATCTCAACCCTATCATGAAATTCGGGTTCGAGGCTTTCTGTCAGAAATGTGTAGAATGTGGCATCGACGGCGTTATTATTCCCGATCTTCCCTTCAAAGATTACGAAGAAACGTATAAACCTATTGCCGACCGTTACGATATCCGTGTCATTATGCTCATCACCCCCGAAACCAGCGAGGCTCGTGTCCGTGAAATCGACGAACATACCGACGGCTTCATCTATATGGTATCCAGCGCTGCTACTACCGGTGCCCAGAAAGATTTCGATAGCCAGAAGCAAGCTTATTTCAAAAAGATACAGGATATGCACCTGCGCAATCCCCGCATGGTTGGCTTCGGCATCAGTAACAAACAGACATTTGATGCCGCTTGTGCCAACTCTTCCGGTGCTATCATCGGTAGCCGATTCGTCACCCTGCTGAATGAAGCTGAAGGAGATGCGGAAAAGGCGATCACACAGTTGAAAGAAGGGTTGAAGAAGTGATTGGAAAGGAGTGGATTAGTGATAAGTAAATGACATTGTAATGGCAAAATGTCACTTATCACTAACCACTTACCCCTAATCACTATTTTTTTCCTATCTTTGCACCCAAAATAATCAAACCCGGTTATGTTTATGAAGACTGACTACCCATCCGTGTTGCTAATTTATACCGGTGGAACCATCGGCATGATAGAGAACCCAGAGACAGGTGCGCTTGAAAATTTCAACTTCGATCATCTTCTCAAACATGTTCCCGAACTGAAACGTTTCAATTACCGCATCTCTTCCTATCAGTTTGATCCTCCTATTGACTCTTCTGACATGGAACCTTCGCTTTGGGCCAAAATCGTAAAGATTATCAACTACAATTATGATTACTTCGACGGCTTTGTCATTCTTCATGGAACCGATACCATGTCTTATACGGCCTCTGCTCTCAGTTTCATGCTTGAGAATCTAGCTAAACCCGTTATTCTCACCGGCTCTCAGCTCCCTATCGGCACTCTGCGTACAGATGGAAAAGAAAACCTTATTACCTCTATAGAAATAGCTGCGGCAAAGAATCCCGATGGTACCCCCATCGTTCCCGAAGTGTGTATATTTTTCGAGAATGAATTGATGCGCGGTAATCGCACCACAAAGATCAATGCCGAAAACTTCAACGCATTCCGTTCATTCAACTATCCCTCATTGGCCCATGCAGGCATCCACATCAAATATGACGCCCACATCATCCGCCGTCCTGATCCGACGCGTCCCATGAAGCCTCATTACCTGTTCGATACCAATGTGGTTATGCTCACTCTTTTTCCCGGTATCCAGGAAAGCATCATCAATTCTGTTCTCCATGTCCCGGGTCTGAAAGCGGTTGTACTCAAAACATTCGGTTCTGGAAATGCTCCTCAGAAGGAATGGTTCATCCGCCAACTGAAGGACGCCACAGAACGTGGCATCATTATTGTCAACATCACTCAATGCCAACGTGGCGTAGTCGAAATGGGACGTTACGAAACCGGACTGAAATTGCTGCAAGCAGGCGTCATCAGCGGATACGACAGTACTCCCGAATGTGCAGTAACCAAACTTATGTTCCTCCTTGGCCATGGTCTCAATCAAGCCGAAATCCGTTACCGGATGAACTCTGACCTTGCGGGAGAAATCACTAAATAGCAGATAAAAAATATTCAGTCTAAAATCAACGGGTTATAGTCAATAAAACATTTTTTATTGACTATAACCCGCTTTATTTTGCATATCTCAAAAAATCACTGGATAAAATTTACAAGTTCTCCATTTATATATATCATACTCATTTTTAATAAATAAAGCATCTTACTGAAACAAAAAAACAACTTTTTTGTTATTATATCAAATTTATCGTTATCTTTGTGGCGAGAATATGCAAGATACGCACATTTTCGACAGTTAATTAATAAAAAATAAGCTATAATTCATATATATTATTCTATCAAGTATGAGACTAATTAACCGATTATCAGTAATGGCTACTGTGGTAAGCACCATATTTTTAGCCAGTTGCGCGGGTGACGTGTACGATCCCAGTAAGGAACCGCAGGCACCTCCAGCAGAAAATCCTTTCGGGGAAGGCTTTGCAGCCCCGGATGGCTTTGGTTGGACTATGATTACCCCAGTAAAGCTCAATATTGAGGTAAAGGACGACTTCAATGGTCAGTACAAGTACTTGATTGAAGTATTCACCACCAATCCATTGCATGATAAAAATGCAACGCCAATTGCAGCAGGTGTAACAAACGGGAACACAAGTTACATCACAGAAATCAATGTGCCTACAGCCATTGAGAAACTATACATTCGTCAGACCGACCCGAAGCAACGGAAAGAAGTGTACGCACGTACAGTTCCCGAGAATGGCGGCTCAATGAATTGCAAGTTGTACTATACCGGAGTTGACACAAGAGCTACAGGAAATACAGGTTCAGCATTCGAAGCCGCCAAACGAGCAGGCTTCATAGAACCAAGCCATAAGGACAGCGAAGATATCAAGCCTCTCTATGATGAAACAAAAATAATACCTGAAGTACCCGCGGTTTCAGACGGTTATGTTCAGTATAATCCGGGAGCTTTGAACGCCGGAGCTAAATTCATTATCGGAACGGAATACACAGATGACGTCCCTTTCAAAGACAATATACGAGTTCACGAAAGCAGCGGCAGAGCAACTGTATTTGTTCAAGGAGTATGGGATTTGTCTGCATCAGGTAAAAAACTAGCCTCCAGACTTGATATTTATGTGATGAATGGCGGTAAGATAATTGGTTCAAAAGACATCACAATCGATGCCCAAAACACCCTTACTATTCAAAGTGGAGGAAGTGTTGAATCCCAAGGCGGCATCTTCTATTTAGGATGTCCAGCCAAAATCTACGGCTCCATTAATGCAACAAACGTAAAGGTAAATATTGGCACACCTGAAATATATATTGGTGAAAACGGAAGTATTAAAGCTACAGAAACAGGCTATTTCAATAGTGCTCAAGTATTTAACTACGGTGTATTAAGCGCGGGTAAACTTGAATTTATAAAAACTACCGTACTAAATAAATCATATATAGAAGATTGCGAAGATATCCTGATCAACGGTAGTCAGATATTCAACTATGGTGATGTGAAATTCAATGGAACACTTGCAACCAATAACAATACAGGTACGGCAAGTTTCATCAATCATTACCAAGCCACTTTGGCAGGAGCAACATGGGACAATGGCGCTTCAGTTTATAACGATGGACTTATCCAACTTACTAATTTCTATAACACAGCAGTAGGTGAGATATATAATAGCTGCGCATTTATCATCAGAAATGAGTTTACTTTCGTTAATTTAATTCTTGATAACGGCTCTATCACGAGCGATTGGAGCCAAACGGAAAACGAATGGCTTCCCGTTCCGACCATCACTTGCAATCAGAAGGTCGATATCAAGATGAAAAACAGTTCAATTATCAAAGCCGACAATTTCATCTTAGGAAATTCCCCCAACAGCATCGTAGGCGAACAAGGTGAAATATCCATGATCAAAGCCCATAAGTTCACACTGAATAGCGGTGGTAAGACCAGTATCAGTGGCAACCTCGTATTTGAAGGGAAATTTGCAGAGAATTATCCCTCATGGAAATTAAACATCACATGCGCTACCACCGGTTACGATGAATCCAAACATTCCATCGAATCTTGTAGCGGTATAATCAACGGTGGCAACGAAGGTGGCGATCCAAGTGATCCGGAATTCCCGATCATCGTTGAAGATGCAACCAACTATACTTTCGCGTTCGAAGACAACTGGCCTACTTACGGTGACTTTGATTTGAATGACATTGTAGCCACTATCGATAAAGTAACTTTTGCCCAGCATGAAGACGGCTCTGTAGGAACATACACACTCAACGGAACCTTACAAGCTGTAGGTGCCAGCAAGAAACTCGGTTTAGGCATTCAGTTCCTGGGATTTGCAGCTTCCAATGTCGTAGAGTTGAAAGGTATCGTAGAAGGTGTCACAAGCAATTCCACTCCATTGGGTTTTGAAGCCAATCAAAGCAATCCTGTAATCATCATTTGCAATGATGCGCACCGCTTCATAGGCAATTCAGAAAATGACAGGAGTTATGTCAATACCCTTGCAAATAACAGTAACAATAAGAACGGCGCTAAATTTGAAATATCCATAGAATTCAGAAAAGGTGCAGTGCAACCCAAGGATCTCAATATCAACCAGCTTGATGTATTTGTTATTTCTAAAGAAGCAGACACCAAAACTAAGCGTATAGAAATACACGTAGCCGGTCATGCACCTACCGACCTGGGCAACACCAAGTTGTTCGGACAAGGAAACGACCAATCTTCTGTAGAAGAGAAACGTTACTACCTGAGTTCTGAAAATTTGGCGTGGGGCGTGGTTATTCCAACAGATTTTGCATGGCCTTTAGAATACAAGAACATCAAAGATGTATACACAGATTTTGTTAGTTGGGTAACCACCGGCGGCAAAGAAAACAAAGATTGGTACAATAACCACAATGGCCAGGTATTCAAAAAATAGTTTAAATATTCCCTAATATAAAAAGCCGGTGAATACCTTTATTCATCGGCTTTTTCAGTAATATGAGAGGGTATCATTTCAAATACCCCATCATATAGTTAAAAGATGCTAATGAGTTGTCTTTTTAAAGCTTATAAAAGCTATTATTATCTTAATAGTCCGTATTTTTGTTATTAATCAAGCAAAACAAACAGATCATGGGAAGGAAGTTCAAGACAAATCATATTCTGCCAACTGCACTGATTTTATCATGTGCCCTGTTAGGTAGTTGTGAGAAAAACTCATTCGACCCCGAAAAAGTAAAAGCGACTTACGAAGACAAATTTCCGGTAAAGGACATCGACCCCAACATGAATTGGAAGATGACGAATCTGATTTCAGTCAACATATCCGTTTATGAAGACACAGGTGTCGATTATTCCATCCGTATTTATGACGCTGATCCCTTAGAAGTAAACAGTTCCGCGAAAGTCCTGGCAAAAGGTACCGCTAATGATAAACTGCCTTTCACTACCCAAATGGATTGTCCAACTGCACTGACTGAAGTTTATGTTTGCCGCACAGATGCCGCCAATCGCAACGTGGTAAAAGTCGCAACAATAAGCAACGGTACACTAAATGTAACTTTCGGAACTTCACCGACCACACGTACCTTTACCCGCGCTGTAAACAACAGTATCACCACTTATGAACCAGAACGTTCTGAGTCAGAAGTGCAGGCGCTAATCCCCCAAGCCGCTGTTATCACGGTAGATGACGCTAACAAATGGGAATTTTTCCAAAGTGGGAAAGCATACATTATCCCTGAAGCAACCACCTATAAAGGCCCTATAAACAAACATCTCAACGACGGAAAACCGGCAACAATCATTATTGCAGGGAAATGGATTCCTACCAACATGGATATAGAAAAGGGCTATGACGTATGCGTCATGAATGGTGGAGAAATTTCTATTCCTGATAATCAAACCTTATCTATCAAAAACAACAGCCGTCTGTTCATTTACAAAGGTGGAAAAGTCAGCGGTGAAAAGATAGACTTGACCAACGGATCGGCAGGACAATATAACTATAATGCAGGAACCATTGAATTAGAAAATTTAAATATATCCACACCTGGATGTACCTTCTACAACTGTGGCACTGTAAAAGTTGACAAATTGAACATAAATAACAGAGGCACCAAATTCGTCAACCAAGGTAAGACGGAAATAGAAGAAACGTATACCCAAACCACCATTGAAAACGGCTGTTTTCTTACGGTTGAAAAATTTACGGGTTTATCTTTAGTATTGGGTGACAACTGCTATACTAAAATAGAAGAGTTCAATCCGCAGTGGGATACCGAAGTTAGCCTTGGAGCAAATACAATACTCACTATTGAAGAAGGCAAATTTGGTAAAACAAGGTTTAAAGGAACAGCAAAGCCCTCTCTCGTTAAGATCGAGGAAATTAAAGAAGTTAACCAAATGACAAGTGAAGGTGCTGTCTACTACGAAATAAAAGAACATGAAGGAGACAAGTACAAACAGTTTGTAAAATGCCTGACCAATACAGGCAGTACTATTTCCAAATGGGGAGAATCCCCCGTTGTTATTCCCGAAGGAGACTGCACGGGTGAGGGTAATAACCCAGGAGAAGGTAGTGAAACTCCTTCCGGTCCGATACCCTATACATATGTCTTCGAAGACAATTTCCCCTTGGTGGGCGACTATGACTTCAACGACGTCGTATTGGATGTCTCAATCAATCACGACCGCAGTAGTGACAACAAGATAACAACTACGAATATTGACATCACCCTCGCAGCAGCCGGAGCAACCAAAACCATTGGGGCCGGTTTACGGTTGGTGAATGTAGATAGAGCCGCCATTGCAAACATCAGCTATGAAGGAGATGTAAACCGATTCCAGAACACGTTATCCGGTTCTGTATTAGCCAACGTCAACTTTGAAGATGGTATGGTAATTCCTCTCTTCGGAAATGTGCATAGTGTATTCGGTGCCACTCCCGGCACTATGATCAATACGGGGATTGCAACAGCCCCCACATATACATATAAAATAAAGATTGAACAGAGCAATGCCTACCAACGTGAGTCTCCGGTAATATCCAAAGACAATCTCGATTTTTTCATTGCTTATAAGTTCAGAAGTATGCAGCAACGTATGGAAGTGCATCTTTACGAATTCTGGGATTATGGCGCCACCAAGGGAGGAACCGTACAGAAAGAAAATCTTGAGTTAGCAGGTAACAATACATGGGCTATTTGTGTACCCAATTTCCGCTATCCAAAAGAAAGTGTCAACATTAGTACGACAGACGGTAATTGCGCATACCCTCTATTTTTGAAGTGGGCCCAAAACCGCACACCTGAAAATGAGGATTGGCATCTCCACCCTAACGAAAAGAATGTTTACAGATAAAGAATAACCATATTATAAATAACAGGTATAGAATATTATAAATTACAATAATGAAACAGATCTTATTAGTAGATGACAAAGCCTCCATAGGCAAAGTGCTCTCGATGTATTTAGGAAAAGAGTATGACCTTGTGTATTGCGAAGACCCTCTGAAAGCTATCGAATGGTTGCATGAAGGTAATGAGCCGAACTTAATTATATCCGATATCCGTATGCCGAAAATGACCGGCTCGGAGTTTTTAAGTTACCTCAAAAGCAATGAGCTATTCAAGCATATTCCGGTTATGATGCTTTCCAGTGAAGAGAGCACCACCGAACGCATCCGTTTGCTTGAAGAAGGAGCAGTCGATTATATTCTGAAGCCTTTCAATCCCATGGAATTGAAAGTGCGCTTACAGAAGTTTCTCTAATTGACCAAAAGACGTAAAAGGATATGTTATACTACATCTATATCGGAAATAACCGGATTATCATCGATCATCTGAGCAAAGTCACAGGTGGTATGTTCGTCGCCGTTTCCTCTTCCCAGAAAGCGGCAAAAGTCATTGACGGTATTCGCGAACGCTATAACATATCTATCCTTTACGAACAAACAGATGTTCGGGAAGCAGACTGCATTGAGATCACTTATCTGCGTAAACGTTATCCCCGGGTCTATATCACTCTTATCACCGAAGCGTTAGAATCCGAACATCGAAAATCTTACTTGCAGGCAGGCGTCAACAATACACTTCCTCCACATGCCGAAGAAAACAGTATTCAACACATGAATGCATATCTCAAGGCACGCAAAGAGAGTAAACTAAAAGAGTTCAGCGAAACACATCGTAAAGTGTTGAATACATTCCGTCTTCCTATGTGGAAACGCACATTCGATATTCTCTTTGCAGGAACTGCTGTTATTATACTTTCTCCAATATTGATAGGCACCGCTATTGCTATCCGCATGGAAAGCAAGGGAAAAGTTATCTATAAATCGCAGCGTGTTGGTTCTAATTATCAGATTTTCGATTTTCTAAAATTCCGCTCCATGTATACCAATGCGGACAAGCGATTGAAAGAGTTGAATGCCTTAAATCAATATCAGATTGAAGAGGTTGAAAGTTCGGACGAAGGTCCTGAAATTCGTTTTGACGATCTGACCGGTACACCGGACGAAGAAGAGACCTTATTGATTTCGGATGACTTTGTGGTTTCGGAACAAGATTTCCTGAAGCAAAAGGAGAAAGCTAAAAACAATACATTCGTAAAACTGGAGAATGACCCGCGCGTGACACGCGTCGGTCGCTTTATCCGTAAATACAGTATCGATGAATTACCACAGTTATTCAATATACTGAAAGGAGATATGAGTATTGTAGGTAATCGTCCTCTCCCACTCTACGAAGCTGAACAGTTGACCAGCGATGCCTATATAGACCGCTTCATGGCTCCGGCAGGATTGACAGGATTGTGGCAAGTAGAAAAACGAGGTGGTGCTGGTAAGTTGTCAGCGGAAGAACGGAAACAATTGGATATCAAATATGCAAGGGATTTTTCGTTTTGGTTGGACATGAAGATTATCTTTAAGACGCTGACAGCGTTTGTACAAAAAGAGAATGTATAATTGCAATATTAACCATGTATAGCAAATAAAAAAATGATAAGAAGATATATTACACTCATTTACTGTAGCGCAACTCTTTCGGGATTGTTTGCTCTTCCCACAGCCGTTGTTGCCCAAGAACAGACAATGACGCGCGAAGAACGTATAAAAGCTCTAGAGCGTTTAAAGATGGAAGATGCACGCTGGGAAACAGTTACTGTGATGCAAACAGGAAAAGAGGTACCTCTTGAAATTGAAAAATTGGAATTACCTCCATTATCGGTTTTTTTAGATGCTGTAATAGAAAATGCTACGGTAAAACGAGCTCGTTCGCAAGTGGAACAGCAGAAAAATGAATATCGTATTGAAAAGCGTAATTGGTGGAATTATTTTCGGTTAAATGGCAGTTATGCTTTTGGTCGTTTTAATAGTTTAAACGAAAATAGTGAGACGCTTACTGATTGGTATCAATCGACAAGCGTAGGTACACGGCATACTTTCAATTTAGGAGCTAGTGTCAGTATCGGTTTAGGCGATCTGTTCAATCGCCCATTAAAACTAAAGAATTATCGATATAATATTGAGCAGTTACAATATACCCAAGATGAAGTTATGGAAGAACGTAAATTACGGGTATTGGAAGCATATAATGCTGTAACAGAACAATTAGCCACAATTAAAGCTAAAGCAGAAACTGCAGCATTATATAATGCACAAATGAAGATATCAGAAAATAATTTCATTCAAGGAAAAATTGACATAATTTCCCTATCTCTAGAACGTGCACGCAGATCTGGTGCTGTCACTAATTATGAACAAAGCCGTGTAGCTCTGCATAACTCTATAGTTCTATTGGAAATGCTGACAAATGTAAAAATTATCAAAGACAAAGAATAAATATATTATGGATATAGTTCAATTCATATCACAATTCTTTTATCGCATACGCTACTGGTTACTATGGGGAAGTTTAATTGTAACTGCATTAGTTATTTACTTCACTCAGTTCTTACCTTTTAAATACACAGTAAACAGCAGTATTTATGCGGGTGTTACAAATTCTATCAATATTGATGGAAGTAAGCTTGTCAATATTAATAGTACCTTTGATAATTTAATAAATATCGCAAAGTCAAAGAGTACTTTAGAAAAAGTATCAGTTCGTTTACTAGCTACAAGCTTTGTATATGGTGAAGAGTGGAAAGACAATATGTACATTCAAGCAAAACATTATCGGCAACTAACCCAAATAACTCCTAAAGAAGTTTTAGCACTTGTCGACCGTTCCTCATTAGATAAAACAATCCAAAATTTCACCGAATATCGTAAAGAACATAGTAACAACTTTATATATGCAATGTACAGTCGTCCCCGTGCATTCTATAGCTATGAAGCCCTTAACACTATTATTGTAAAGAGGTTAGGAGTCAGTGACATAATAGAATTGTCATATACTTCTTCAGATCCTGGTATTACCCAAAATACTCTTAAGATATTAGAAGATGAATTAATCAAAGCATATGAGATTCTTCGGTTCAGTGCCACTAATAATGTTATTGCATATTTTGAAGAACAAGTAAGATTAGCAAAACAAAAATTAACAGAAGAAGAAAATGATTTGATGCATTATAATGTAGAGAAACAAGTTATCAATTATGATGAACAAACTAAAGCTTTAGCCACGACTAAATATGAAGTAGATGATCGTGAAGAAGCTGCTAAGCGCACATATGAAAGTGCTTTAGCATTACGCCAAATGTTGGAAGATAAAATGGACATTCGTGCAAAAATAATACGAACTAACACCAACCTTTTAAAAGAATTGGAAAAAGTCAGTAGTTTAAATCAAAGCATTATGGAGCAAGAAATTTTTACTACTGAAAAAAGTCAAAATAACAGTGGGCAGCTTTCTAAAGAAAAGCAAGCTTTAAAAAATGCAGAAGATAAGATAAGTAGTCTTTCTGATGATTTAAACGAATATGGATTCTCTAAAGAAGGTGTTGGAATTCAGAATATGGTTGATGAATGGTTACTCGCCTGTATCAATGAAGCTAAGGCAAAAGCTGAATTAAAAGTACTAGATAATCGAAAAGGGGATATTATTTCTCAATATCAAACATTTTCACCCGTTGGAACACAAGTAAAAAGAAAAGAACGCGCAATAGGTATCGCAGAAGATACTTATCGAGAACAACTTAGAGGATTATCTGAAGCTAGATTACGATTACAAAATATAAAAATGAGTACGGCCAATTTACAGATAATTGCTCCTCCTGAATTCCCATTGACAGATAATGGACGAAAACGTTTGGTTTTTGTTCTTGCTGCTTTTGTTGGTAGTTTAATTTTTATAATAGGTTATTTCCTGATTATTGAGTTATTAGACCGAACTCTCCGAGATGCAGAGAGAAGCAAACGTCTTACAGGTCTTCCTGTTCTTGCGGCCTTTAATGGTATTAGTAATTTAAAATATCGTGGTTTCCTTAAAGCATGTAACCGCTTAGCAGCTGCATACTGTTGCAGGCAATTAAATAATTATCTGCAACAAAATCGCCCCACAATTATTAATTTATTGAGTATGGAATCGCGTGAAGGTAAATCATTCCTTTCCCAGTATTTTGTGAATTACTGGGAAACAGAAGGAATTCGCGTGCGTAAAGTTGAATATAATGTTGATTTTGAAACAAACAACAAACAATACGTACAAGCACAAGAACTTTCCGAGTTTTGGCAACTAAATGACGCAGAGCAAATACCTGATATCATTTTGATCGAATACCCAGCTATAAGTACAGCTAGTATTCCCTTGCCCGTATTACAAAAGTCTGACTTCAATTTACTCATTGCAAATGCATGCCGACTATGGGGCAAAGACGATGATGCACGGTTGAAATCCTTAAAGGAGGGGTTAGGTAATACCCCACTATTCCTATATTTGAATAATGCTGATCGTGAAGTGGTAGAGAGCTTTACAGGTGAACTACCTCCACAAACTCCGCTTCATTCTCTTGTAAGCCGTTTAGCACAATTAGGATTAACAGCAAAAAAAGCAGCAGTAAAATAAATGATAGCAGGTCAACGTATATCTCCTCAAGCTGTTACTATGGTATTATTACCAATAGGTTTAGCATGTATAGTTTATTATGTAATGCATAGTTCCATGATAAACTTCTTCACTATTTGTTTAATTCCTTTTTTTATCTTACTGCTTATATTAAGTATACGAAAACCTGCCATATGCATTTACATTCTTTTTACATTTAATTATTTCTTTATGCCATGGTATCGTTATAGTGAAGGTAGCGGACTAAGTGTATGGTCTGATATACTTTGGTGGATGGCCTTAATTATTATAATTATTAATTCTGTAATATACAATAATATTCCATGGAAACGGGCTTTCAATTTATTAACAATAGGTGGTGCCATATGGGCTGTATATACAGCTGCAGAAGTTGCTAATCCATCTGCTGTTACAGAAGCATGGATATTTTCTAGAAATCTTATCTATAATACTTTATTAGTTTCTTTGTTGACTGTACTTCTTATAACCTCATATAAGCAAGTACATCGTCTATTAATTATGTTATCCATTTTCTCATTGATAGCTGTCATTAAAACACTAATACAAAGATATATCGGATTTGACGATACAGAAATGACTTGGCTTATGGAAAGTGAAGCATATAAAACCCATTTATTGCCACAAGGGATTCGATATTTTTCGATTTTCAGTGATGCTGGTAATTTTGGTTCTAATATGGGATTTATAGCAACTATATATACAATAATGGCCATTTTTACTCGTAATAGAAATCTTAAAATATATTATTTCTTTGTTGCATTGTCAAGTACATATGCCATGTTTATGTCAGGTACACGAGGAGCTATATTTGTACCATTAGGTGGTTTGCTATTATTCTCTCTCATAAGTAAAAATATCAAACTAATGTTTTTCTCAGGAATATTAGGAATTTGCATTTATATATTTTTTGCTCACACATACATAGGAGAAAGCCATCAGATGATTAGCCGTATGCGTACAGCTTTCCGTCCCTCAAAAGACGCCTCCTTTAATGTGCGAATGGAAAATCAAAAACAACTGGCTGAATATATGAAATACAAACCCTTTGGGGAAGGACTAGGATTAGGAGGTGTCGAAGCGCGTAAATATGCTATTCGATTAACAACCCAAATCCCTAATGATTCTACTTATGTGAAAATTTGGACAGAAACAGGCATTATCGGAATTATACTTTATTTAGGAATATATATCAGTAGTTTGGTATGGGGGTGTTATCTTATTATGTTTAAAATAAAAAATAAAGAGCTACAAGGTTTACTCACAGCAATAGCATGTGGCATATTTGGAATGATGGTTAGTGCATATGGCAATGCATTCTTCACTCAATTTCCTTCAGCTATTCTAATAATAATATTTCTTGCAATATTACAAAACGGACGATATATTGATGAGAATTTAGTAAAAAACAAAAAAAATATAAACAGTAGTATCAATTAAACAAAAAGTATAGATGTATGAATTTTGATATATTTTCTATATTCAATCCAGATTGGTGGATGGATGAGAGTAACAATGCTCTGCAAATTGCAGATTCTATCTTATTTTTAATTATGGCAATTCCAGTTGCCTATTTGTTGATTTGTGCCATCTTTTCATTAGGAAGGTATAAGAACCCGTATCCTCAAGCACAAGTGCAGCAACGTTTCCTCGTATTATTTACAGTACTGCGTAATGGTAAAGAAGTCATCAATGCCATTAATCATTTTCTTGATACACAATTATATCCACGCGAAAAATATGATATTGCAGTCGCTGCGACTCAATTACCGGAAGAAGATCTTGTAACCTTGTTACAGATGCCGGTTAATATTGTCGTACCGGATAAAGAACAATGCACAAAAGTATATGCCATTCAACAAGTTATGGAACGTTATTCTCCAAAGGAGTATGATATGGTAGTCATTTTTAATTCGGATAATCGTATTGTACCTAGTGCCCTAGATCTTTTTAACAATGCATATTATTCTGGTTGTGATGCTATACAGGCACATCGTATGACCGAAAATCTGACAACTAGCATTGCAGTGCTCAACGCTACAAGTGAGGAAATTAATAATAATATATTTCGTAAAGCACACACTCGAATGGGCTTTTCATCAGCACTAATTGGATCAGCTATGGCATTTGATTTTCAGATGTTTCATGAAATAGCACCAACTTTAAAAGGGGCAGATTTAAGTAAGGCTATGGAAACTGCTTTATTACAACAGAATATATTTACTGAATATTTAGAGGAGGTGGTATGTTATAGTAAAAAAGAAGAAAGTGCGAATGGTTATGAGGCACAACGTATTGGTTGGTTACGTTCACAATATAGTAGTACAATTTTTGCATTAAGAAAAATGCCTTTAACCTTATTAAGAGGTGAATGGGATTATGCCCTTAAATTATTCCAGTGGATTATGCCATCTCGTTTCCTGCTGATTGCCCTTATCACACTATGCGCTGTTGGCGTAACATTACTTGATTGGACTCTTAGCTTCAAATGGTATGTTTTGCTTGCTGTCATTGGCATTACATTTTTAATGGCTCTACCTGAAGGTGAAGTAAACAAGCGTTTTTGGAAAGCAATTTGGGCACTTCCTATATTAGTCTTTACATCTGTATTTAGCCATATTACAAGACTATTTAGTAAAGGTAAGAGCAGAAAAAGAAATCAAAAAGTAAAACAGACTAAATAATCATGAAAATAGCTATTGAGGCTCAACGCATTTTTCGCCCTAACAAACATGGAATGGATTTCGTTGCTTTAGAAACTATTCGTGAATTACAAAAAAGGAATGATGACAATCAATACTTTGTTATCGTTGCTCCGGGTGAAGATAGATGTTTGGAAGAGTCATCCAATCTTTCTATCATTGAACTAAAAAGTCTCTCCTATCCGCTTTGGGAACAAATAGCTCTCCCAAGAGCAGTAAAGCATTTAGGAGTGGACTTATTGCATTGTACCTCGAATACAGCCCCTTTGTACTGTTCGGTTCCTCTCGTTCTGACGCTCCATGATATCATATATCTGGAACCCCGACAACATCGCAGCCCGTCTCTTTATCAAGAAATGGGCTGGCATTATAGACGTCTGGTCGTCCCCCGCATCCTAAAGATGTGCAAGAAGATCATTACAGTATCACAATTTGAATGTGATCGTATCCGCCACGCTCTGACTATCCCGTCCGAACGAATCACATACATCTATAATGGATACAGTACTCATTTCCATCAGCAATCCGATATAGACATGGACATTGTGCAGAAGTATATTCCTCAAAAAGAATTTCTGTTTTTTTTAGGGAACACTGACCCCAAAAAGAATGCAGCACGTGTACTAAAAGCATATAGCCTTTATTTAGAACGTTCATCAGTGAAACGTCCTTTGCTGATAGCCGATCTTAAAGAAGAATACATTAACAATCTGTTACAGCAAGAGGGCATCACAAAAGTGAAGCCACACTTGTATTATCCCGGATATATATCCAATAAAGATTTGGCAACATTATATAATGCAGCCTTCGTATTTCTTTACCCCTCACTCCGTGAGAGTTTCGGCATACCCATGGTAGAAGCAATGGCGTGCGGAACGCCGATTATTATCGGTGATACATCAGCCATGCCCGAAGTAGCCGGACCAGATGCGTTAACTGTCGATCCCTATAAAGCAGAAGAAATATCAGAGGCTATATTGCGTTTGGAAACAGATAACGAGTTATATAAAAAACAAAAGGAATATGGACTGACACGAGCAAACTTATTTTCATGGAGAGAGACAGCCGACAAATTGATAAAACTATACCAGTCACTACAACCTTAAAAGTCCTATATGTATGAAAGCTCTTTTTCTTGTCTTTTACGGTTTTCAGGAGTACAACGGAATTAGCAAAAAAATTAGATATCAGATATCAGCTTTTGAAGAATGCGGGATGGATATCCGTACCTGCTATTATGAAGTGATGTCTGATGGCAAAAGACAGTGGATGATTGATGATGGAGTGTTAGATAATCTTGGCAAAGGAATAATTGCTAAACTAAAGAAAAGAATATCATTCCGTGCTATAACACGCTATATCATAAAAGAAAACATTCCATTTGTTTATATCCGCTCCTACCACAATGCCAACCCCTTTACAATACATTTTGTAAAGACCCTGAAAAAGCATGGAGTGAAGATCTTTTTAGAAATACCGACGTATCCATACGACCAGGAATATTTTTCCGTTAAAGAAAAAATAGAGTTATATACAGATAAGTTATTCCGACATACGTTTTGTAAATACATAGATGCCATCATTACATACTCTAATGACACAGAAATCTTCGGGAAGCGTACAATTCGCCTTTCCAATGGTATAGACTTCAACCATATTCCTTTACGAAACAGCACAAAGAAGATTAATAACGAGCTTCACCTGATAGGCGTCGCCGAAATACACTTCTGGCATGGTTTTGATCGTCTGATTAAAGGCTTAGGGGCATATTACAATAGCAATCCGGAGTACAAAGTCTATTTTCATCTTGTAGGTAATATGAGCGGAAAACGTGAACAGAATGAAATTCTGACTCCAATCAAAGAATACGGCTTAGCCCCCTACGTCACCTTGTACGGAGCCAAACATGGAGAAGAATTAAACGAACTTTTTAATCGTGCAGACTTTGCAATCGGAAGTTTAGGACGCCATCGGAGTGGCATATATAACATTAAAACCCTGAAAAACAGAGAATATGCAGCGCGAGGGCTTGCATTTATGTATTCTGAAATAGATGAGGATTTTGATCAAATGCCCTATGTCATGAAAGTCCCAGCAGATGAAAGCCCTATAAATATCTCACTACTGATTAGTTTTTATCGCTCCCTCACAATATCACCGAGTAATATTAGGGCATCTATTCGCCATTTATCCTGGCAAGAACAAATGAGAAAAGTATATGAAGAAGTGAAATCTATAAGTTCTAAATTTTAATAAAATGTCAGATTATCAACCCAAAATATCCGTTATAATCCCTATATATAATACAGCTGTTTATTTACGTGAAGCCATAGATAGCATTTGTAATCAAACCTTAAAAGAATTAGAAATTATTCTGCTCAATGACGGTTCTACAGATGATAGTATGAACATCATTAAGGAATATGCTATACAAGATTCACGAATACAATATTATGTACAGCCTAACCAAGGACTATCCGTTGCACGTAACCAAGCCATGAAATATGCTACAGGAAAATATATATATTTTATGGATAGTGATGATAAGTTAGATACCAGAACTCTACAAACCTGTTATGATATTTGTGAAAAGGCTCATTTAGACTTTGTGTTCTTTGATGCAGAACCAATAATTGAGTCCTCAAACAACAGTAATATTCCCAATTATAGTAGAAAAAATAGACTTAATGAAAAAACACAAAGAGGAATAGACTTACTTAATTATGAACTTGACAACAGTTTGTTTCTACCTTCTGTTTGCCTATGTTTAGTCAACCGCCACTTTCTGAATCGTTTTTTCATAAGTTTCCCTCCAGGTATTATCCATGAAGATCACCCTTTTGCTATACAAATTTATCTGCATGCAGAACGCACTCAATATATCCCAGAACCGTTCTTTAAAAGAAGAATACGAACCGGCTCCATCATGACCCGGTGTTTTAGTATACGAAATATTGAAGGTTACACTACTGTATGCACCGAAATACAGAAATTACAACAGCAGCATCCTGAATGGACATCCGTCATCAACAAATACCTGACCCAAACCCTCAATGATGTAATTTGGGCAGGACACCGGATGACCTTTCTTGAGAAAATAGAAACAGCCTGCCGTTTCCAACGTTTGTCTTTCAGTAAATATGTCACTTTCAGAAACTGGGCAGTCTTTTGGCTGAAAAGAAAATAATTACAACTATGGTCTCCATCATCACCGTCAACTACAACGGCCTTGCCGACACTTGCGAAATGATCGCCTCATTTCGTAAATACGAAACATATCCCTATGAAATCATTGTAGTGGACAATGGCTCCCAGAATCCCGAAGCTGACGAAATCAAGACGCGCCACCCCGAAGTAAAAGTCGTGCAAAACACCAACACCGGATTTGCCGGAGGCAACAATGCAGGATTAAAAGTAGCCGAAGGCAGCTACCTGTTTTTCCTCAACAACGATACAATAATTAAAGACCCGATACTGGAAACTCTCGTCCACCGCCTTGAAGCAGCTCCGGAAAACGGTGGCATCTCCCCTATGCTGAAATACAGCAATGCGCCCGACACATTACAATATGCCGGCTTCACTCCATTCTCACGCATCACGTTACGGAATTCTGCCATAGGCTTCAATGAAAAAGACCAGCCTTGTTATCAGACAGCATGCGAAACCGCCTCCCTACATGGTGCCGCCATGATGATACGCCGCGATGTTCTGCAACGAGTAGGTCCAATGACAGAAATTTATTTTCTGTTTTACGAAGAATTTGACTGGTCGGCACAACTGCATCGGGCCGGATACAAATTATGGTACGAACCGAAAGCCGTAGTTTATCATAAAGAAAGCATGACTGCCAAGAAAGGAACTCCTTTAAGAGAATTCTATCTTTCACGCGCCCGCGTTCTGTACGCCCGACGAAATATAACGGGAAGTGAAAAGATCCTGTCCTGCTTATACATTACTTTTATTGCCGCACCTAAAAAAACTGTGATGTACCTGCTACACGGCAAATTTCAACTGGCAGCGGCCGTTATCCATGGAACTTTTTACGGACTTATTTCATCAAAACAATAAACACCAATTATATCCCCAAAATTACCAAACCTTCCTCCTTGTATTTTTACCTTTGCCGCTTTTTAATCCATTTATTTCAAATTATGAAAAAAACTATCTAATTCATTTAATTTGTCCATCACCAACAAGAATGGTGTAGAGATTTTCAGTGTCCAAACCGAGACCGAACACATGAAACTGGAATTTATTGTATTGGAACTTTTTGCCCGAGGCATAGAGAAGTTACTGGAAGACAAAGGCAACATCAGTACGCGCATGGAGCGAATGTTAGGAACCCTTCGCGATGTCACCCGCCATTTCAGGCACACCTCAGACAAAAAAGGCGAATAAGACTGGTTGACAGATGTTTGTGTATAATAATCGCAATGCGCACTTCAGCGCAAGAGCCCCACCAAACGTTAAGGAATAATAAATCATTCCTTTTTTCAAGATGTGCGGTCTTGCCCTACAAAACTGCTTTCACGATCATTCTGACAACGGAACAAACGGACAGACCGCACATTTTAGCAGTATTATCAATGATTATATTTAAACCCGCTAAGAGAAAAAAGCTACGAAAAAACGCCGTCGCCACACCAAGCAACTCCGCTTTGCGCAACCTTTTTCCCACGAACAATCAACTAATAAAAAAAATTCAGAATGAAAAGAAACTTTTATCTACAGCACCAACTCATGGCCATGCACGACCCCCGAATGCAAAACCTGTTCGACGAGGAAGGACCCAGAGGAATAGGAACCTACTGGATCATCATCGAAAAACTATCCTTACTGCCCGACGCCAAAGCGCAACTGAAATATCTACGCTCTTCCACGAGCAAAAAGTTGTCAATTACCTACATAGAGAAAATCATTCGCAACTTCCAGCTTTTCGTACTCGAAGAAGACGGATCCTTCAGTCCCGAAGAACTGAATCCGGTGAAAAAGAAGGAGAAAAAAACGGCAAAAAGTGATAGAGCAAATGACGTTGCTGATGCAAAAAATGACGAAAATAGGCAAAAAACCGCAGAGGAAAAAACGGAAAATTCGAACGATAAACAAGCTAACACGCTAAATACCAGCACCGATAAAGAAACAAGCCGTGAAGTATTTAAAGAGAATATAAAAGATATAACAACATCAGCAATAAAAGAAAAAGAAACTGCTGCCGCTGATGATGTCAATTTCAATCCCATACGTCCTTGGCAGGAAGTGGTGGACGGACTGGCCGTGAGAACACCCTGGCTGGAAGCAGCCTGCATACACAGCGGCTACGGAGAGCTGCTGATGCGACACATCAAGGCGGCCGTGGACTGCTTCAAGAAACATATCGAAGTCTACGACAAATGGCGCAACCTGTTGAGCGAAAGCGATGCACGCTGCTATTTTGTGAATTTCACAAATCCCGGACAGCGCACTTCGCAAGCCCTGTACGCAACCCTCCTGGCACTCGATGCCAAGCAACAGTCCGCCGCACCACCCGACCCTTACCGCTACGAACAGCGCATCGACGGCCGACGCACCTACCTGGGTTGTCTCATCCCCGACAATGCCCCACCCCGGCCGGACAACACCGCTTTCTGGAATGAAACCACGAACTCATGGAGATCGTAAATTCACACCGGGCAAAGCAAATGCCACATCCGGGCAAGGCAAACGCCACACCCGAGCAGGGCAAACGCCACACCTGAGCAAGGCAAATGCCACACTTCACACCCATCCAAGTGTGGCATTCGCCCCCACGAAGTGTGATATTCGAGACGCTGAAGTGTGGCATTTCCAAACGATTTCGCAGATGACTTCACAAATGAAGTCCGCTAACAATTTTCCAAAAACAAATCCAAACAATTCAACTAAAATGAGAAATTTCCATCAACACGGCATCGACACCCGTGGCCGCACCAGCGGAAAAGTCAAGACCATCTGCCCCCAGTGCAACGACACCCGCGGACACAAAGGCAACAAATCCCTCTCCATCGACCTGGACAGGGGCGTGTGCTACTGCCACCACTGCGGCTACAAACTCTACGTGCCCGATGATGCCGAAGAACGAGAACGCCAGCAGCGAAAAGAGAATTACAATCGTGCCCGCAAGCTCCCCTCCCACTTCCGCCGACCCGTCTTCGACCCCAAGCGTACGACCCTCAGCGAGAAGCTGGAGCAATATTGGACGCAGGAACGCTGCCTGGCGCAACGCCTGCTGGCCGACCTGCACATCACCGAAGAACGGGTGAGGCTGCCCGAAAGCAGCGAAGAGGAGAACTGCCTATGCTTCAACTACTTTGAAGGCGGCACGCTCATCAACACCAAGTATCGCAGCGGCCGGAAGCACTTCATGATGGTGAAGGGTGCCGAGCTTATCCCCTACAACATCGACGCCATACTGGACACCCCGGAATGCATCATCACCGAAGGCGAATTCGACGCCGCCGCCTTCATGACCGTCGGCCGGAAGGATGTCATTTCCGTGCCCGCCGGCGCGCAAAGCAACCTCAACTGGATGGATCGCTTCGTAGAAAGCCACTTCGAACCCAAGAAGCTCATCTACATCGCCGTCGATGAGGATAGTTCCGGACGGCTTCTGAGCCAGGAACTGGTACGGCGCCTCGGATCGGACCGTTGCCGCTTGGTACACTTCGGCCCCGAATGTAAAGATGCCAACGAGCACCTGACAAAGTATGGTGCGGAAAGTCTGCTCATTACGCTGGAACAGGCCGAAGAAATCCCGCTGGAGGGTGTCTTTACCGCCGAAGACCGTCAGGATACCCTCCGCACGCTCTTCGAAAACGGCCTGCAACGGGGTGCTGAAACGGGCTGGGCCAACCTGGACGAAAACTGCACCTTTGAGACGGGGCGCCTCGCAGTGTGGACGGGACGCGCCGGCGAGGGGAAATCGGAATTCATCGACGAACTCGTCCTGCGCCTCTGCCTGCGCCACGAATGGAAAATCGGCTTCTTCAGTCCCGAAAATATGCCGATGGAATACCATCTGGCCAAGCTCGCCGAAAAGCTGACCGGACACCCCTTCCGCCCCGGACCGGGCATGACGGATGCCCTCTACAACCGGACGACGCGCTGGCTGACGGACAACGTGACGCACATCTTGCCGGACTCGGGAAGCTATACCGTGGACTGCATTCTTGAGAAAGCCCGCCAACTGGTGCGCCGCCGCGGGGTGCGCATCCTTGTCGTCGACCCGCTGAACCGCATCGACCAGCAGCTGGAGCCGGGACAAACGGAACTGCAATACATCACCTCGCTGCTGAACAAGCTAAGCCGCTTCGCCCTGCAGCACAAGTGCCTCGTCATCCTCGTGGCGCATCCGCGCAAGGTGAACCGCAACACCACCAACGGCGAACTGCGGCGGGTGGAGATGAATGACATCAACGGCTCCGCCAACTTCGGCAACATGGCCGACTTCTGCTTTACCGTAGACCGGAATGACGGGAAAGAAATCGTCACCATCTACATCGACAAAGTGAGGTTTAAGCATCTGGGCAGCGCCAACACCTGCGCCAAGTTTGTCTACAACCGCATCAACGGGCGTTACTGGCCCTGCGAGGAGGATATCGTGCACCGTACCGACGGTGACAAACCGGGACCGGTGAACACAGTGTTCGACAATGAAAATTGGTTGAAAAACATTACAGAAGAAAGTTGTCTATTTGATTAATATTCAGTATATTTGTAGAGATAATTGACTCACAAAAAAGAACAATTTATTCAAATTAAAGTATGATGAAAACTGATGATTCTATCTTAGAAGTCTGCTTCCTGATACGCAGCTACGGGAAAGGCGAACTGGCCATGTGCTACATTCACGGAGTGACCCAACAGGCAGCAGTCAACCGCTTCAACACCTGGATACGCAAAGCGCCCGGACTGGAACAACGCCTGCTGGAAATGGGAATGAGCCGCACGGACAGGAACTACACTCCCGCCCAGGTGCAAACCATAGTCAATGTTTTCGGGGAGCCTTAGAAAAGGGACGAGGAACAAGGGGACGAGTTTGTTCCCTTGTTCGTATGCCGAAAGTAGAGTATAATAATCACAAAGTTGTTGCCGACCCAAGAAATTTCCCTAACTTTGTCACAAAACAAAGCTGAGTCGTATGAAATATCCTATCGGAATACAAAGTTTTGAGAAAATCCGTCTTGGCGGATACGTCTATGTGGACAAGACCGAATTGATCTATCAACTGGCTAACACAGGCAGCTATTACTTCCTGGGCCGCCCACGCCGGTTCGGAAAAAGTCTGCTGATTTCTACGCTCGAAGCCTACTTCAGCGGGCAGCGGGAACTCTTCGAAGGGCTTGCCATAGAGAAACAGGAAAAGGACTGGACGAAATACCCCATCCTGCATCTGGACTTGAACACGGGTAAATATGACAAAAAGCACAGCCTTGCCAATGTGCTGAACGACACCCTGCACTTTTGGGAGAACTTGTATGGAAGTTCTCCAAGCGAAGTAACCCCGGAACTACGCTTCAAGGGCATTATCAGACGTGCCGCCGAAAAGACCGGCCAACGCGTGGTCATCCTTGTGGACGAATATGACAAGCCCATGCTCCAGGCACTTGGCAACGAGGAATTGCAGGATGAATACCGCGACACACTCAAGGCATTCTATTCAGTGATGAAAACGCAGGACAGGTACATACGCTTCGGACTGCTGACAGGCGTGACTAAATTCGGGAAGATAAGTGTGTTCAGCGACCTGAACAACCTGAAGGATATCAGTATGGACGACAGATACCAAACGATATGCGGCATCACCCAGGAAGAAATTCACGCCAATTTTGAAGAACCGCTGCAACTGCTTGCAACGGCAAACCACACCACCTATGAAGATGTATGCCTGCGCCTGAAAAACAGCTACGACGGCTATCGCTTCGTGGAAAACGGAACAGGAATATACAATCCGTTCAGTCTGCTCTGCACGCTTGACACCCTGAAGTTCAAGAGCTATTGGTTTGAGACAGGCACGCCATCTTACCTCGTGAAACTGCTGAAAGATAACGAATTTTGCCTGCCAAACCTTACAAATGAGGGGGTCACGGCAAAAACACTTACGGATGTGGAGTCGTTCAAGGACAATCCCATTGCAGTGATTTATCAAAGTGGTTATCTGACAATAAAAGGATATGAGGAACGATTTGATACGTATCACTTAGACTTTCCAAACATGGAAGTAGCCGAAGGGTTCATCAATTATTTAGTGCCTTATTATACACCCGTCAAAGATACCGAGTCTACTTATTATGTAAAGAATTTCATCAACGATGTTGAGAGAGGAAACCCCGAGCAATTCATGAAACGCCTTGCCACCATGTTTTCCGACACAGACTATAAGATTGTGGGCGATGCCGAACTTTACTTCCAGAATGTCTTCTTCATCGTAATGCGTATGCTGGGATTCTACACCAAAGTAGAACGCCCCACAAGCGAAAGCCGCATGGATATGGTGATAGAAACGAAAGACTACGTCTATATCGTGGAATTCAAGCTGGACGGAACACCCGAGGAGGCTCTGCGGCAGATAGAGGAAAAAGGATATGCCAAGCCGTTCGCTATGGATAGGCGGAAGCTATATCGCATCGGGGTAAACTTCTCGCTGGAGAAAAGAAGCATTGACGAGTGGAAGATTAAATAATCCTACAATTATTATTCGCGAACCTCACATAACCTCCGTTAACCTCATTTATCCTCACGGAACCTCACGAAACCTCACGGAACCTCTCGCCGCGTCATCCGCCTGCCGTATCTTTGTTTCACCGGAGCTGAAGGAGAAAGTATCTCCTACCCCCGCTCCGGAGATTTTATTATTCATTTAATTTAAAAAATTACAAAGTTATGTCAAAAGCTTTAGTAGTGCGCACACAACGCCACAAGAAAATCGGCGACGCGAAATCACCGATGGTTTACACTCTGAAACGCAAACCGAAAGACGCCAAGATCTTCGACCTTGAACGCATCGCCCAAGACATTGAAGCCTTGGGCGGAATGTCGGCCGAAGATGTGGTGCACGTCGGCAGAGCGATCGTCCGCCAAATGCGCCAGACGATGACCGACGGCAACAGTGTCCGTCTGGACGGTTTCGGGATTTTCCACACCACCTTTAAATGTCGTGCCACCGAAGTGGCAAAGGACTGTACGGTGAAGAATATCGAACGTGTCAATATCCGTTTCAAGGTAGCAAACACCTTACGACTGGCAAACGACAGCATTGCCACCACCAAGGGAGGACCGAACAACATCGTCTTCGAACTGGTGACGGAAGACAGCAGTTCGTCCACCGGTGGCAGCTCTCCTTCCGGCGGCGGAGAAGGCGGCGGAGGTCTGGATGAGAATCCGCTGGGATAGTCACTGAACATTAATCACTAATCACTAATCTCGTAATCTTTATGAAAAAAACGACTTGGGACAAGATTTTGAAAGTAATCATCGCAGTGGCTTCGGCCGTAATCGGCGCTTTCAGCGCAAATGCGATGAACCTGTGAGAAGGATCGATTTAATCGTGATCCATTGCAGCGCCACGCGCGAGGACCGCCCCTTTACCGAACAAGACTTGGAAACCGCTCACCGCCTTCGCGGTTTTGATGGCATAGGCTATCATTTCTACGTTCGCCGTAACGGTGATATCAAGTCCACCCGATTGGTCGAGAGGGTCGGTGCCCACGCGCGTGGACACAATGCAAATTCAATCGGAATTTGTTATGAGGGTGGTCTGGATTGCCACGGGTTGACAAAAGATACGCGGACGGAGTGGCAGAAACATTCACTACGGGTATTAGTACGGGCTTTAAAGATGGACTATCCAGAAGCAAGGGTTGTGGGGCATCGGGATTTGAGTCCGGATGTCAATGGGAATGGTGAAGTAGAGCCGATGGAGTGGACGAAGGAGTGTCCGTGCTTCGAGGTGGGGGAAGAAAGGTGGTAAATAAAAAAAGGCGGTTTTTACCGCCTTTTTTTATTTACCACCTTAGTTTTCGCAAAACCAATCCCCACATCCTGCATACAAACACGCGCATTCCTTCCGAAAAGAGATAGAACAGCGGCAGAAAAACAGTTAGGAACACAATGGAAGAGTAGAGCGCATAGAGTAGCCAACCTCCATACCCGCTGCAAGGATCGAAGAGTGGAAATAGCCAAAGCACCCCGTCGGCCAACGCCCAAGAGAGGGCGAAAAGAAGCATATAGATTCCGATGTTCCTCCAATAAGCCCAAACCGACGTACAGAAACCTTCCTTGTAGAGCAGATAGGGCTTCCAGATACTAATAATGGTTACGGAACTTGCCACATCGCCCAGCAATACCCCGGGCAACCCCCAAAGCCAACCGCCCACTAATGCCACCATCACCGTGATGACTAACGTAGCTATCGGCGCCCATGTGTCGTGAAACAGTCCGTAGCCAAAGATGAACTGGTCGTTTGTACCGCGGAACTGACTGACGAAGAAGTTGGACAGAATGACGATGACCACCGTCTGCGGCAGCACGTATTCCGCCCCCAGCCACACGGTGACGAAGGGAGACATCAGATGATAGAGAGCAAACGTCAGAAACGAGGCAATAAAGAAACGCAACGCACTGAGCTCCCAGAACACCTGATGTATCCGTCTGCGGTCTCCTTCGGCAATGAGATTTCCCACTCCCGCCCCGGTACTGCCCAAAAAGTTGTCAACAAACTGGTTCAACTTAGTGAGCAGTAATATGTAGTTACCATAGTACGCCACAAGCTTCAGTGATGTGAAAGCATAGACCAGAAATGGCAGCAGCTGCGAGCGTCCCATGCCCGCTATACGGTGGACAAACATCTGGCGTGCCTTGATAATGATGATCCGGTTGTCAGCATACTTGCGCCTACCCTCGCCCACACTACACTTTAGCCAAGGATAGACTTGGTTTATCTTCCAGTTCAGAATAAAGCAATAAAGAATACCGAAAAAGAGTTCAACAGCAATCCAGAGATAGAAGCTTCCCACGTAACAGACAAGCACCATCTGGAGAAATATTTTCACGATGTTACCTGTCTGGAAATAGACGGTGACCACATAATTGCGTTGGTCCGCACCGAGCAATGTTTGTCGATAGTTAATGAAATAGCCGATGAGCGTAGAAGTGAGAAAAGCAAAGTAAGCAAAATAGATGACACCAAAGTGAATGCCAGTATTGGAGAAGATAAACGGCAGGAAGCAGGCCAACAGCAATCCACCGCCCAGAATGAGCAGCCCCACGTTGCGATAAAGGTAGCCTAAGACGGAGATGATTTCCCTTATCTTCTCTCTGTTTTTCTCGAAAATCGGCTTGTAGAGCACATAACCGATAGAGGCGCCAATGCCCAGCTCTGCCAAGTTAAGGAAACTAAGAAGGTTTCCCATGGTACCCGTCAGCCCCACGAAGTCCGCCCCCAACTTCTCCAGAAATATCTTGCGGGAGAAGAACGAGATGAACAAGGTGACAAGGTAAAAGAATACGTTGACACGGGCATTGAGATAGCTTTTATGGAGACGGGATTCAGACATTAAAAATTCGATTATTCTTCTTTTCTACAAAAATAGGGTTAAAAAAAAGAATAGCAAAAAATACAACGCTATAAAATAAAGAATTTCATTCTTCATTTTTCCCAAAAAGCAACATGATATTGAAATATTTTAGATATTTTTACCACCCATAATTATATATCATCATGAATCTGAAGAAACTATTATCAGAAACACATCGCGAGCTTTGGCTGCTCAAACACAGAGGGCATGATTATTCTTGTCCGTTTTGCGGGTATAACGCGGACATGATGCTCCCGTTCGGGCAAGAGTTTGTTGAGGATATAGAGAAGTATCATATTGTTGGCGGTGGAAAACGCAATGTGCGCTGTTTGAAGTGCGGCTCACATGACCGTGAAAGACTGGTTTATATCTATTTGAAACATGTAGCCGGAATTTTCCAATCGTCCAGGAAGTTCGAAGTCCTGCACATTGCTCCCGAACCAAGATTGTCACAAACATTACTGAAATCGAATTTAAATTATATATGCGGCGACCTTTTCACAAAAGGATACACCTATCCGGAATATGTGCGAAACATGAATGTGCTCCATCTTCCGTTTGAGGACAACACCTTTGACATCATTCTTTGTAGCCATGTACTGGAACATATTCCGGAAGACAGGAAAGCCATGCAGGAGCTCTTCCGGACTTTGAAGCCCGGCGGTTTCGCCCTGCCGCAAGTTCCTATCAGCTACCGGCTGGAACATACGATAGAGGATTTTTCTATTCAGGATCCACATCTGCGGGAAATCACTTTCGGACAGGAAGATCATTGCCGTCTCTATGGGAAAGACTATATCGATCGCCTGAAAGACAGTGGTTTTGAAGTGGAAATGATCAATATTTCAACGGAATACGCACAATTCGGGGTAAATCCGGAAGAAAACTTGTTCATATGCCGGAAGAGGGTATAATAATCAGAAAGTTGTTGTCGGTCTAAGAAGCTTGGCTTTCAACAAATCAGAAAACGTCTTATAGATGTTTTTCCAGCACTCATATCGAAAATAGATGAGTAGAGCTTTATAATATCCTTTTCGTCCAAAATGTTTGCGACAGTTCATTACACGAGAATAACTATAAAGGGTTTTATCTTCTCTTCCTATATTTTTCAGGAAGTTATTATAGCGACAAGCAACCTTTACACGGGCAAGAAGAGTATCCAGTCTCACCGCATATTGTAAAGACTCTCTCCTGACAGTAGCGCAATAGATCGATTTGGAACAAGCAGCCACTTTACGGGCATAATAATCTACATAAGCTGCAAACATAACATCGTTTGCCGCAATTGTTTCATCAAAGCAAATATGATGTCCGCGTACCAATTTTGTAGAAACCATCTTAGCCCAAGGTACGTCATTACGGTATTTCAATATTTCCAAATCCATATTTTCAGCTATCTTCTCATAATTATTCTGACGGGAAATAACCGGAGCAAGGGTATCCGAATCTACACTCTCTGCACGAAATACAATCAAATCATAATCCGTATTACGATAAGCATCTAAAACATCCAAAAAATCCCGAAGAAAAAAATCATCGGCATCTGCAAATATCAACCATTCGCCTCTTACGTGTTTAAGTCCGCAATTACGGGCATATCCCGCTCCTTTCCCCTCTTTAGTAAGAATTATCTCCACTCCAACCTTATTCCGACCAGGAAAATTAGAGAAATCCACAATATCAGACGAACTATTGTCATCCACTACAATGATCTGAATATCTTCTCTTTGAGGTATAGAATCCAGACAACGCTGCAATAACAATGGTATATTTTTATGAGGAATAATGATTGAATAAACGATTTCCTTTTCCATCTATAATATCTTTATTCTAAAAGTATCTATTACTCAATAAGGTACAGTCTTTGTATATATACCCTCCCTTTCAAAAATGAGGGGCATGAAGAAATGATGTGACATGCATCTTTATCAAAAAGATAATATAATAATCATACAAACTATAAAAACGGGCCTTCAATAATATCTTGCCTAGTTTATCAAGTTTATAAACAGGATGATAATAATCACACATCATACGATAATTGTCATCTATTAATAATTGCAAATGAGCAATCCGTACTTTACGAGGCACATTTCGCCCTTGTTGATAATCAGTTTTTAAAGACCAGTCAAAGCCCAACATCATAGAAGCATACAACCCATTTCTATCTTCATTTTGTGGAAAAACCCATTTATTAGTCAACTTTATTAATAAATTTTGATAGAGCTGAAATCCAGCATAAACAGTATCAAAAGGATGAAGTGTCCTACAACCAGAATTTGGATATCGAACATAGGCATAGTTCGACTTATCGCTCAATATTATATAATCGCAATGTAATAAGTATTGGTACATAAAGAAAAGATCTTCCAATACCTTGATTCTTGTATCAAAATGCAAATTATGTTTTCGAATCAAATTTACGTCATATAACTTAGATGCAATATAGCCCTGTCCATACAACCGATAACGGCAGATAGCAAAACCAAAATCTTGAGACTTGACAAATGCATCACCTACTCCTTTTTTAGAGAGTACTTCATTCTCAGGAGTTACCAGCATAAGACCTTGAATAGCAAGGCCACTCCCCTTATCAAAACGAAGACTTTCATATAAATCTTTCAAATAGTTAGGATAAACATAATCATCCGCATCAACAAACGCAAGATATTTTCCGCGTATTTCTTTTATACCCAAATTTCTGGCGGCACTAACTCCTGCATTATTTTGATGAAATACTCTTATCCTATTGTCTCTAACTGCATAGTCACTACAAATAGAACTACTGTCATCAGAACTACCATCGTTTATCAACAACAACTCAAAATCAACAAATGATTGATGCAGGACACTTTCTATACATCTAGCCAAATATTGACCAGAATTATATACCGGAACAATAACAGATATCAGCGGATTCATCAGACACACATATTTAGTAAATATTTCTAACTAAATTTAACAAACTAATTGTCTATTCCATGCGCTGTATGAATAAACTTCTTATTCGCCTCTTTCAGTCGAAACAGATTAAAAAACATTAGCAAAAATGAATAAGGAACAAAACAGACTGCCCTAACTAATCGCCATTTCCAAAAACGACGAGGAATAGCAACCACTAATGCCAATAACAACAATCCGAATATCACCCACCACTTACACGCTAACATCGGAAACCATATTGAAAAACACACAGAAAAAATAAAAGTAAAGCCTAACAATAAGACCCGTGAGAACGAAGCTTGCTGAAATAACTTATCACAAAAATCCCATTTCCGTTCACGGATAGCTGGAAGCAAATGATGAACAAACTCACCGAAGCTATAGTATTGCGCAGACAACCAACGCCTTCTCTGTTGATAGAAATTCTTAGTCTTCTGTATTTTTTCATCCAGCACATAGGTATCTGGCAAGTAATGAAAGAAAATACGATGATAAAGCAACTTCATTTCCAGAACTCTGTCGAAGCCTCCGACTGAAGTATTACTCATCATCGCTTTATAGAATAAAGAATACTCAAAAGCCATACCGGAACCTATCAGGGCTGCCGACATTCCTAAATTGACATGCCCCAGACGGAATATTGAATTATTTATTTCCTCACTAATGGCATCCAAATAAGCCATATCCGTATTCAAATTTTTTGCTACACGATGAGTCTGTATAACTTGCACTTTCGGATCTGCAAACGCATTATTTACCTCAGAAAGATACGAAGAGTTAATAATGTTGTCTGCATCGATAATCAAAGCAACATCATATGAATTCTCCCCTAGATATTCAAGAGCAGTTTTCAGAGATTTAGTATTCGTGCTTTTTTCAAAATCCACTTGAAGTAACTTAATAGGCAATGCACGCAATTTCTCATTCGTTGAAGACTGCATATGGTCTGAAATTACAACTACATCATACTTATTACTTGGATAATTCTGCGTCAAACAAGCTTGTACAGTATCCATAATAACAGCGTCTTCTCTATATGCCGCTATCAATAAAGCAAATCGTTTGCATTCTTTCGCAGATACTGCCTTATCAGGCTTACACCGGAGCGATGCCAAACTATAAACCAACAAATACAATACGTTTATTGCAAACAATACGTATAAGATCCAATCGAGTATAAACAGTACCTGTTCCAAAATTAAAATTTTATGTAGATAATGGCACAAATATACAAAAAATGACTGAAATAATCACCATTTCTTAAAAAAAGAAAATATCCCATTTTCGTAATGGAACATAAAAAACTTGCAGGCTCTCGTGCGACATACACATCGTCCGATTTCATTTTCATAGCACTGAATAAATGCAAGTTCCAATTCTATCAATATGCTCTTTCAATGCCAAATTTTTGATATGTCCATAAACTACTATATCTACAAAATAAGGCAGAACTGTTTCATCGAAAGCGCCAAGCAATGCCGACAGCACATCTTTTGAAATGGTTCCTTTTACAGCAATGTCTATATCTGATCCCCGATTATAATTACCCTTGGCGCGAGAACCGAACAAAACAGCTTCTTGCACCTCTGAAAAACGAGAAAGAACATCAATGATTCGCTTCCCGTTTATTTCACTCAATCCATATTGTTACCACAGTATCTTATTCATTTGCTTTTTCTTTAAAAGAAACATAGAAGTCTTGAAGCAGAAAAAAATAACGCTCAAAGATACCATTCAGTACTCGAATAATAATTTCATCATCATAAATATGAGTGGTCAGATTACGGTCGGCCAATGCCTGCAACCAATCTTCGCCATTCATGATATATCCGCTCTGGAAGCCTTGACGAATCGTTTCACGGGGGGAACGCACCTCAAAACCTTCTAACGTGAGATAATCCTTCAATGTTTTCCATGCCAGTTCAAATGTGTACTCATAGGTCTGAACGAGCCCGGATTGCAACAAATCATCATCAGGAGCGGATTTTACAACTTCTATGGCACGAGATAAACGTTTGAACGCCTTCTCGTAATTTTGAAAACGCTGTTTCCAACGTATATCTTGACTCCTTATTTCTTCCATACTTGCCTATCTTTGCTTTAAAGTATTCATTTGAATACAATTGCAACAAAGATACAAAAATAAATAAAGACCGAACAAAAGTTATAGAAAGAGAAGTATATAACAAAAAAACGAGCAAGCTCTCACGAACCTCTCGCCTCTGTAAGAAAAGCCATAGAGGCTTTTCTTTTAAACTGCATCATTGTTACCTAAAAATCAATCTTCTTTATTACCTAAAAATTCTATTACCTATAAAAACACAATCTTCTTTTTTACCTTTTCTATAACTAATTACCTAAATTTCTTAATCCAAATTTTAGCCTATAAAAAACTTTTAACTAATCTTTTTACCTAACTAATTCCTTTATTGAAAACTTAAAAACTAATTTATTTAAAAGTCAAAATCATGAGCAGTTTCCCAACTGCGATGCAAAGGTAAGAAGATTTTCCGTGTACGCAAACAGTTGCATGCAAAACAATATATTTTATAACATCTTTTTATATCTATCCTGCTTTATTTACGATTTGGGTATATTCCAAGCTCTGTCATAAACAATATATTGTTTATGACAGAGCATAAAAATATAGAAGAAATATATTTTAATTCTTATACCAATTAGCATTCTTTTCGCCTCCCGATGTTACCCACTCAATAAAATCGGGATAAGTTTCATATATCTTCTTACTTTCTTTAGGAACCTTGAAGCGATGGATAGGAATATGAATACCAAATGGCATCAAATCAACCTCTCCATCAAACCGCATGATATAACAATTACCATTCGCTATATCTGAAATATCACTCTTTGTGTTAAACAACATTATATCTGCTTTACTCGTAGGCGCACCTTTTACTAAATGTACTTCTACATCTCGTTTTTTAACGAAAATAAATGGATTATAAGGAGGAATTACATTATCTTGAGCTACGTTCTTCAATTCAATAGTAACAACATATTTGTCGCCCAATACAGCTTTGTGATTATTAAACAAAACTATCGTAGGATGAGACTGATCTTCTTCTATTTCCCATCCTTCCGGACCACTTATCGTAATTTTACTAACATCACTCTGTGCAACACCATGCAGCTCGTATCCAAAACCACAAGTAAATGAAGCTCCATCATGTACAGGAGTAAATACATCTATTATCTTATAAACCTCATCAGTTTTTGCATACTTATATACAGTAGATTGGTATTCCATAACTACATCATTCATATCATAATCTCCTGCAGAAGGCCATTGGTCTTCAAATGTCAACGTACCAGAATAAGAAACAGTCAAATTTTTAGGAGGCTCCACAATGGGGAGTTCAGGAAGATCTGGATCAATAGCATTGTATTCCGAACTCTTTAGATAAAATGTCGCATCGCAATAGTCATAATCCTTATTATCTTCAAAACCGATAGCCACTATTTGATCACTATTCCGCAATGCCACTACACGCTGCACAAAGTCTCCATTTACATCTACTTCGTTCATTGCGCTATATGAATAACGAGTACCTGCATAATTCTGCTTAATAATGTCACCTTGCCTAAATGCATTCCCTTCCAAACACCATCCAACTGTAACGCCTTCAGGAAATTTATCTTCAAACTTTTCTCCATCCCAATACTTAAGCTTCACTTCATTGCCGCACAACAATACACCTGCAGGATTAGAAAAGGAGGATGCATTGGGAAATGCGATTATCTTTTGTATCGTCTCTGGAGTTGGAATTGTACCTGTAGGATATGTGAAATAACCAACCGTATTTGCCCAATTAGGAGTACTACCAATAAAAACAAGACTCAATTCTGTAACTTTCGTAATTTTAATTTCAGAAGTCGCATTATTACTGAACCATTTCGGATGCCGATCCCTTATCGTTTCATTACCACTCTTTCTATACACATCTTTGATACTATACAGAATCTCTGCTGGAGGCATAGATAATCCCATCTCCATATTGGAAGGGTATCCATATTCATCCCAATTTACTCCTTCCATAATCATCCAGTCATCCGGATATTGATATCCACCAGAAGTTATCGCTTTCGTTTTTGGCGACCGTATAGATGCAATGTACTCTGTTTGATTGAAACGAATTTCACCATTGGCCAAAATAGCTAACTCAACCGGAGAAACAGCACCTAGATAATCTGTATAGAGCCATACCTTAGTAATGCCCGAAGGAATCTGAATAGTACTTGAGTATTGACCTTTATCATTGGTCGAAGCTGAATAAAGAGGAACAAGTACTTCATCTTTCACCCACAAATCATCCACTTTTATAAGTGGGTTTTGGTCATAAAGTTCAAAAACGATATAATAGTCGTTCTCAAATCCATAGTCTACATTAATATTAACTTTCTGCATCAGATCGAAGTCAAAGACTTCGGTCGGGCTGATAGGTTTATTCTTCTGCTCCCCCTGATATACATCTTTGTCTGCGCAGCTATTTAGTGTCAGTGCAGAAACGAGAGAAACAAATACCAACTGTTTCATTTTTCGCTGTTTCATATATTTAATTTTAAATTGTAATTCGGAAAAAGTTGAATCCGTTGCAAATATAGGCAAAAAATCAACAATATCTACAAGTTTACCAAAAATAAAATAATAACATATACAAGTAATTAAAGTCATTAAAAGTATAAAATATACAAGTTCATTAGAAAAAGAGAGGGGCGAATTGAAGTTTATCTGATAATAAGAATAAAGAAATCAATAAATCAGCAGCTATTAGTCACAAAAAAATTATGTATACACATAAAAAAACAAACCACTGGAGTGGCACGATCTGCCAACTCCAATGGTTGTCCCCTTTAAACACCTTTAAACAAAATGAAATATCTTATTTTCTAGCTTCTGCGATATAAGCCAGAGCTTCTTTGCACTTTTCTGTTACATAAGTCCAGTCTTCCGCAGCAACTTTATCATTCGGGAAGAGTTTAGATCCCATACCCACACAGAACACACCGGCTTTGATCCAGGAAGTCAGATTTTCCTGAGTAGGTTCTACCCCACCGGTCACCATCAGCTTAGACCATGGCATCGGAGCCAACAAGCCTTTTACCAGTTTTGCGCCAAGCACATCACCCGGGAAGATCTTGCAAAGATCGCATCCTGCCTCTTGTGCGAAGCCCACTTCTGAAACGCTTCCGCATCCCGGAGTATAAGCAACCAGGCGACGGTTACAAATCTTAGCGATTTCAGGGTTGAACAACGGGCCTACAACGAAATTAGCACCCAATTGCAAGTAAAGGGCAGCCGTAGCTGGATCAACGATAGAACCTACGCCCATAGCCATCTCCGGACATTCTTTCGCTGCAAATTTCACAACTTCTGCAAACACTTCGTGAGCAAAGTCACCACGGTTAGTAAATTCGAAGGCACGAACACCACCTTCATAACACGCTTTCACTACTTTTTTTGCAACTTCTGCATCTTTATGATAGAAGACGGGCACCATTCCGGTAGAACCGATCTTATTCAATACTGCTATTTTATCAAACTTAGACATCTTATGATTTACAATTTACAATGTACAATGTACAATTTGACCATGCGGACATTATACAGAGACATCTGTTATTATTACTTTATTACTTTATTTCTATATTCTGCTTATTGCGCATAGTGATTATAGACTTTACAATTATGCTAACCAGTTCCTTATTTTCATGATGCAAATCTTGCAGCAATTCGGGTTTCACAAGTTCAAGTTCCATTATCAACTCCAACCAATATGCAGTTTCATCAAGTTCTTCTTCTACCATTTTCAATTTATTCAGAAAATCCTTATCAGACTTTCCAATGCAAGCGGCTCTATAGTTTGCTCCGAGAGAAGTTCCTGAACGAACTACTTGGTTTCCGATAGCTCTCTTCCTGCCGGAGTATTAGGAAGTTTATCTACCAACTTTATAACTCGTACCGCAAATACCTTTAAGCGGTTTTTCATCTCCTCTCTCGTCATTTGCCGCTATTTGTACATTGTAAATGGTAAATTGTACATGAATTTATCTCTGTACACGTCCGCTTGCATCTCCACCTGCCAATGCTTCAACTTCTTCTACCGATACCAGATTGAAGTCTCCATTGATAGTATGCTTCAAAGCAGAAGCAGCTACGGCAAATTCAAGAGCCGCACCCTGGTTAGGCTTCGTCAGCAGACCGTGGATGATACCACCGGAAAAAGAGTCACCACCACCTACACGGTCGACGATCGGATTGATATCGTAACGTTTAGATTCGTAGAATTCTTCACCGTTATAAATCATTGCCTTCCAGCCATTATGACTTGCAGAGAATGATTCACGCAAAGTAGAAATAACATATTTGAATCCGAATTCTTTAGCCATTGCCTTGAAGATACCCTTATAGCCTTCAGCATCAGTCTTTCCACCTTCTACATCAGCGTCGGGTTTGAAGCCCAGACAGAGCTCTGCATCTTCTTCGTTACCGATACAAACATCAACAAACTGCATCAACGGCTTCATGATGGATTGTGCTTTTTCTTTCGTCCAGAGTTTCTTACGGAAGTTGAGGTCAACCGATACCGTAACGCCATGACGTTTTGCAGCTTCGCAAGCCAATTTTGTCAGCTCGGCAGCCTTATCGGAGATAGCGGGAGTGATACCGGACCAGTGGAACCAATCGGCACCTTCCATGATTGCATCAAAATCGAAGTCAGCTGCATCTGCTTCAGCAATGGCAGAATGTGCACGGTCATAGATTACTTTGCTGGGACGCATAGAAGCACCTGTTTCAAGATAGTAGATACCTACGCGGTCGCCACCACGGGCAATGAAATCTGTTTTTACACCATATTTGCGCAGTGCGTTCACAGCTGATTGACCGATTTCGTGTTTCGGCAATTTAGTCACAAAGTAAGCGTCATGTCCATAGTTGGCACAGCTGACAGCTACATTTGCTTCACCACCACCATATACTACGTCAAATGAATCAGACTGAACAAAACGGGTATTTCCCGGAGTGGACAATCTCAACATGATCTCGCCTAATGTAACGACTTTCTTTCCCATAATCTTATTATTTTTTTAATATGTGATTAATTTATAACTTTCAATTTGTCATTTTAAGGTCAAAAACCACCTTAACAACTTGATACTATGGAGAGTAAACTAAAACAAGGTTCGTTCTTCATAGCCTTCGTGTGCGGGCACAAAGATACAACAATTTTCGTAATTACAAAAATTGTCATATATTTGTGTCGAAAATATTAAGATTATTATTGTGTGCGGACACAAGAGGAAGTACAATTTACCATTTACAATGTACAATTGGGCTATGCAGATGAAAGCCGAGACAGGCAATGACCTGCAAAAAGCACAGATGATAAATGGTAAATGCATAAATGAAAACTTGTGAAATGCGTAAATGATAAAACGTAAAATTGTAAATTGTACATCGTAAATTGTAAATAATCTGATGGCAGAAAGAATTAGAATCAAGGATATCGCCAAAATGGCGGATGTATCGGTGGGAACAGTAGACCGGGTGATACACGGACGCAGCGGAGTATCGGAAGCCAGCCGGAAACGGGTGGAGGAAATTCTGAAACAGCTGGATTACCAACCCAATATGTACGCCAGCGCACTGGCATCGAACAAGAAATATACATTCTCCTGCCTGCTGCCGCAACATGAGAAAGGCGAATATTGGACTGCCGTAGAAGCCGGTATCCAGGACGCACTGGTAGCGTATTCGGACTTCAATATCTCCGTGAACCTCTCCTATTACGATCCGTTCGATTATCATTCATTCGGAGATGTTGCCCGGAATATCCTGGAACAGAAACCGGACGGGATTATGTTCGCCCCTACCGTACCGCAATATACGAAACCGTTCACAGAGGAACTGAACAAACGTTCTATACCTTATATATATATAGACTCTAACCTGAAAGATCAGCCTGCCCTCTCCTTCTTCGGACAGAATTCGCACCAGAGTGGATATTTTGCCGCACGAATGATGATGTTGCTTGCAGGCGGGGAACGGGAAATCGTAATTTTCCGCAAGATAAACGAAGGTATTGTAGGTTCTAACCAGCAAGAGCGCCGGGAAATCGGATTTCGTGAATACATGCTGAAGCATCACTCCGATTGCCGCATCTGGGAACTGAACCTGCACGCCAAGCGAGACAGTGATGACGCACAGATGCTGAACGATTTTTTCAGAAAACATCCGAACGTAAAGAATGGCATCACTTTCAATTCGAAAGTTTACATTGTCGGAGAATATTTATTGAAGCAACAAAAAACAGACTTTAAACTGATGGGATATGACTTGCTGGAACGCAACGTGAAATGCCTGATGGAGGGCAGTGTATCCTTTCTCATCGCCCAACAGCCTGAATTGCAAGGATTCGATGGTATCAAAGCATTGTGTGACTACCTGATTTTCAAAAAGGAAGTACCAAGAGAAAACTTTATGCCGATAGACTTGCTTACGAAAGAGAATATTGAATTTTATTCAAATAAATAATAAAGTAATTATGGAAACTAAGTACCTTAAAATCAACCCTGCAGATAATGTAGCTGTCGCTATCGTGACACTGCCGGCAGGAGAAAAGCTCACGGTGGACGGGACGGAAATCACTCTGAGTGAGGAAGTGCCCGCCGGACATAAATTTGCATTGAAAGACTTTGCAGAAGGCGAAAACGTCATTAAATATGGGTACCCTATCGGTCATGCACGCACGACTAAGAAACAGGGGGATTGGATGAATGAGAATAATATCCAGACAAATTTGGCTGGATTGCTGGATTATACATACAATCCGACAAGCGTTACGCTGGATATTCCACACAAAAACCTGACATTCAAAGGTTATCGCCGTAAAAATGGCGAAGTGGGAATTCGCAACGAGGTGTGGATTATACCGACCGTAGGCTGCGTGAATGGTATCATCAACCAACTGGCCGAAGGTCTGCGTCGGGAAACCGGCGGCAAAGGAGTGGATGCGATTATGGCATATCCGCACAACTATGGCTGCTCGCAACTGGGAGACGACCACGAAAACACTAAGAAAATCCTGCGGGACATGGTATTGCACCCCAATGCAGGTGCAGTGCTGGTAGTGGGCTTAGGCTGCGAAAACAATCAGCCGGATGTGTTCCGTGAGTTCCTGGGAGAATATGACGAAGACCGTGTAAAATTCATGGTAACGCAGAAAGTAGGCGATGAGTACGAAGAAGGTATGAAACTGTTGCGGGAGCTGTATGAAAAAGCCAGCAAGGACGAACGTGTGGATGTACCCCTGAGTGAATTGCGAGTAGGCTTAAAGTGTGGCGGATCGGATGGTTTCTCCGGTATCACAGCCAATCCACTGTTGGGTATGTTCTCCGATTTCCTGGTGGCACAAGGTGGTACGAGCGTATTGACGGAAGTTCCGGAAATGTTCGGTGCAGAGACCATATTGATGAACCGTTGCCGCAACAAGGAATTATTTGAAGAAACTGTGAAACTGATTAACGACTTCAAGGAATACTTCCTTTCACATGGCGAACCGGTAGGTGAAAATCCGTCTCCGGGAAACAAGGCGGGCGGTATCTCAACTTTGGAGGACAAAGCCTTGGGATGCACCCAGAAATGTGGCAAAAGCTACGTGGAAGGTGTATTGCCGTATGGTGAACGTCTGAAAGTAAAAGGATTGAATTTGTTGTCAGCTCCAGGAAATGACCTGGTGGCAGCAACAGCACTGGCCTCCTGCGGTTGCCACATGGTATTGTTCACCACAGGACGTGGCACACCATTCGGAACGTATGTGCCGACCATGAAGATTTCCACCAACTCCACTCTGGCAAAGAACAAACCGGGATGGATTGATTTCAATGCAGGAGTTATCGTAGAAAACGAGCCGATGGAAAAGACTTGCGAACGGTTTATCGATTACATTATCCAGGTGGCAAGTGGTGAATTCGTGAACAACGAGAAGAAAGGTTACAAGGAAATCGCAATCTTCAAAACGGGGGTTACTTTGTAAATTAACAATTGACAATTATAGAGATAAAGGGCGGGCAAAAACTATTTTGCTCCGCTCTTTGTTTTTTATAATTTTGCAGCGAATAAATGGCTTATCCTGGTACAGTAATTACTTCACCACAGATTAACACTGATTCTCACAGAGTTTAATCAATTAAAATCAGAGAAATAAAATTCTGTGGAAATCTGTGTTAATCTGTGGTGAAGTAATTCCGTATTACAATATATATATATTAAAATGACAAATACAGCGCATAAACGAAAAGGTGGATGGTGGGCACTGAGCCCGCTGGCGGTATTTTTATGCCTTTACCTGGTGACTTCATTGATTGTAAACGATTTCTATAAAGTACCTATTACGGTAGCATTCCTGTTGTCATCTTGCTATGCCATCGCACTGACGCGCGGATTGAGTCTGGAAAAGCGGGTGTATCAATTCTCGGTAGGAGCCAGCAATAAGAATATCATATTGATGATATGGATATTCATCCTTGCCGGAGCTTTTGCACAAAGCGCCAAACAGATGGGAGCAATCGACGCTACAGTAAACCTGACTCTGAGTATTCTGCCGGACAATTTATTACTGGCAGGAATTTTCATCGCTGCCTGTTTCATTTCACTTTCCATCGGCACCAGTGTGGGAACAATTGTAGCACTGACGCCCGTAGCCATCGGACTGGCGGAAAAAACCGGTATAGATCTGCCATATATGGTTGCCATTGTAGTGGGCGGTTCATTTTTCGGAGATAATCTCTCTTTTATTTCGGACACAACAATTGCATCCACCAAAACACAGGATTGTGTGATGAGGGATAAGTTCCGGGTGAACTTTATGATTGTGGTTCCGGCAGCACTGGTCGTATTATGTATCTATATATTCCAGGGATTATCAATATCAGCCCCTGCACAGACGCAAGCGATTGAATGGATAAAGGTTATCCCCTACCTCATCGTATTGGGTACGGCAGTGGCAGGTGTAAATGTAATGTTGGTTTTACTGCTGGGGATTCTCAGCACAGGCATCATAGGCATCATTACAAGCGGAACAGACATAAGTACAGCTTTCTTCGACTGGTTCGGCGCCATGGGAACAGGTATCACGGGAATGGGAGAACTTATCATCATCACTTTACTTGCGGGCGGCATGCTTGAGACCATTCGGTACAATGGAGGCATCGATTTCATAATCTCCCGCCTGACACGTCACGTAAAAGGCAAGCGAGGTGCAGAACTGAGTATCGCCGCACTCGTCAGCATTGCCAACCTATGCACCGCCAACAATACCATCGCCATCATTACCACCGGACCGATAGCCAAGGACATCGCCCAACGCTTTCATCTGGACCGCCGGAAGACAGCCAGTATCCTGGACACGTTCTCCTGCCTGATACAAGGTATCATTCCTTACGGGGCGCAACTATTGATTGCCGCCGGATTAGCGGGAATTTCTCCCATCAGCATTATCGGTAGCTTGTATTATCCGTTTACAATGGGAATATGTGCATTGCTGGCAATATTAGTGAGATATCCACGGAAATATTCGTAAAAAATCTCCCATATCCAATAAAAAATGAAAATATCGAAAAAAAATATGGTAAAAGATGATGCATTATTAAAATAGAATGCGTTACTTTGTACCCGAACAATAAGAAAGTTTATTCGATTTGATTATTTCACGTATGTATTTCCTCTACATTGAGTATTTCCATCTCTGACCTAACAACTTCCAAAAACTTTGTTTATTGAATTATTAATTTATTATTTTATTTAGATTTATGAATTTGTATGTAGGTAACCTTAATTACAAGGTTAGAGAATCAGATTTGAGAGAAGTTATGGAAGAGTACGGAACAGTAGACTCAGTAAGAATCATCACTGACCGTGAAACAAGAAGATCTAAAGGATTCGCATTCATCGAAATGCCGGATTCTGCAGAAGCATCTAACGCTATCAATGCATTGAACGGTGCTGAATACGGAGGCCGTCCGATGGTAGTTAAAGAAGCATTACCGAAGAATTAATCATTCTCAGATAATACGTTATTAAAAAGAGGGATGGATTTCTAATGAAATTCATCCTTTTTTTATAGTTGATTTACTGAAAATAACAAGCAAACTCTTTGTCAATCAAAATAAAAAGTCCTACCTTTGCAGCCGCTATTACGAGATAGTAGCATAATTCAAATCATTTATTTAAAACATTATTTAAAATGGCAACAAAAATCAGATTGCAAAGACATGGACGTAAGAGCTATGCTTTTTACTCTATCGTTATTGCAGATGTAAGAGCACCACGTGATGGTAAATTTATTGAGAAGATTGGTACGTACAATCCGAACACCAATCCTGCCACAGTAGATTTGAAGTTCGATCGCGCACTTGACTGGGTTATGAAAGGTGCACAACCGACTGACACTGTTCGTAACATCTTGTCACGCGAAGGCGTTTACATGAAAAAACACCTGTTGGGTGGTGTAACTAAAGGCGCATTTGGCGAAGCTGAAGCTGAAGCTAAATTTGAAGCTTGGAAGAACAACAAACAAAGCGGTTTGGCTGCCCTGAAAGCTAAAGACGAAGAAGCTAAAAAAGCTGAAGCAAAAGCACGTCTGGAAGCCGAAAAGAAAGTGAACGCTGAGAAAGCTAAAGCATTGGCTGAAAAGAAAGCTGCTGAAGAAGCAGAAAAAGCTGCTGCCGAAGCACCTGCTGAAGAAGCAACAGAGGCTCCCGCCGAAGAAGCTCCCGCAGCCGAAGCTGCTGCTGAATAATAGTAAGCACAGCACGATTACAAAAAATGGGATTAAAACTATAAAATCCTCTCCGGTTATGCCGGAGGGGATTTTTTATTGATTATCTTTGTAGCTACATATTTTTACTTAATAATAAAAGCAATGAAAAAATTTATCTATCTGCTCGCTGTGGCCGCCATCGTTGCTGCCTGTAGCGGAAACAAAGGTTACGTGGTAACCGGAACTGTAGAGGGTGGAGCTGACGGCGACACCGTATTTTTGCAAAAAGTAGACGGAAGAAATCTTGTAAAAGTTGACTCCGCAGTTATCACAAAAGGCACATTCACCTTCAAAGGTGTACAAGATACTGCCGTAAACCGTTACGTGACTTACAGACCGGCAGGAAAAGAAGGCATATTAATGGACTTTTTCCTTGAAAACGGTAACATCAACATCAACCTGACGCGTGATAATGATTCCGCTACCGGTACGCCAAGTAATGATGCTTACCAGGAAATCAGAGCTCAACTGAACGGTCTGAACAAACAAATGATGACTATATACGAGTCTATGTCAGATACTACACTGACTGACGAACAGCGCGAAGCCAAAATGAAGGAAATGAATGACCTACAAGAAAAGTCAATGGAGATCACCAAGGCAGGTATCGCTAAGAATATCACAAACCTCGTAGGTGTTCATTTGCTGAAGAATAACTACTACTACCTTGAAGTAGATGAACTGGATCCGCTGGTACCGCAGATACCGGCTGAATTTGCAAATGATGAAGTAATCATCAAAATCAAAGAAAATGTAGAAAAGATGAAAGCAACTGCTGTAGGCCAGAAGTTTACAGATTTCGAAATGGAAACTCCTGACGGAAAACCAGTGAAGTTGTCTGACTATGTAGGTAAAGGCAAAGTGGTACTCATCGACTTCTGGGCAAGCTGGTGTGGTCCTTGTCGTCGTGAAATGCCCAATTTGGTAGAAGCTTACGCTCAATACAAAAACAAAGGTTTTGAAATCGTAGGTGTATCTTTGGATCAAAGCGGCGAAGCATGGAAAGATGCTATCCAGAAACTGAATATCACTTGGCCGCAAATGTCCGACCTGAAATACTGGAACTGCGAAGGTGCCCAACTATATGCAGTAAGCAGCATTCCTCACACTGTATTGATCGACGGTGAAGGAACCATCATCGCACGCGGGCTGCACGGTGAAGGTCTACAGGAAAAATTGGCTGAAGTATTGAAATAATCTTTGTCCGGAAAAGAATAATCACAATCGAGAATTTATTCTTATAGCATAAACTCCCTTGTTACAAATAGGTGTAGCAAGGGAGTTTTTTTGTATCTACCTACTACACAGAGTTTTCCATTTTGAACAACTTTTCAAAATCGGCTAAAACAAAAAGTTATCCACTTTGCAATCATACATTTCTAAGAATCAACTGATTAACATATTTTAGACCGACAAAAGTTTCCCAAAAACAAAAACTTATAGATAAGTTTATACCTTTGCAGTCCCAATTCTAATGGATAACTAAAAAATTAAAACGAGACCATGATACAGACTGTAATCAAAAGAGACGGACGTGTAGTAGGCTTCAATGAAGAGAAAATAGTAACTGCTATCCGTAAAGCTATGTTACATACGGATAAAGGCGAAGATTTGCAATTGATACGCCAAATCACAGATCATATATCTTTCAAGGGAAGTGCACAAATGACGGTGGAAGCCATTCAGGATGCCGTAGAAATGGAACTGATGAAGAGTAGCCGGAAAGATGTAGCACAGAAGTATATCGCTTACCGCAATCAGCGCAGCATTGCCCGTAAAGCCAAGACGCGCGACATGTTTCTGGAGATTATAGAAATAAAATCCAATGACGTGACACGGGAAAATGCAAACATGAATGCCGATACCCCGGCAGGCATGATGATGAAGTTTGCCAGTGAAACGACCAAACCCTTTGTGGATGATTATCTGCTAAGCGACGAAGTACTGGAAGCCGTAAGCGGCAATTACCTGCATATTCATGACAAGGACTACTACCCTACCAAGAGCCTGACATGTGTTCAGCATCCATTGGATCGTATTTTGACCTGCGGCTTTTCTGCCGGACACGGTGAATCCCGTCCTGCCAAACGTATTGAAACCGCAAGTATCCTGGGGTGTATCTCACTGGAAACTGCACAGAATGAAATGCATGGCGGCCAGGCTATCCCGGCATTCGACTTTTATCTGGCGCCCTACGTGCGCAACAGCTATATCGAAGAAATCAAGAATCTGGAAGAGTTGAACGGAAAGGATTATTCACATCTATATCAGAAAGAACTTACAGACTACCTGCAACAACCGCTGGATGGACTGTCCGACGAGAAACGCATTGTGCAACATGCCATTAACAAGACTGTAGCACGTGTACATCAGTCAATGGAAGCATTCATCCATAATATGAATACCATTCACTCACGCGGTGGCAACCAGGTAGTATTCAGTTCTATCAATTACGGCACGGATACATCCGCCGAAGGACGCTGCATCATTCGCGAACTTCTGAAAAGCACCTATCAAGGTGTAGGTAACGGCGAAACAGCCATATTCCCTATTCAGATATGGAAAAAGAAACGTGGTGTGAGCTATCTGCCGGAAGACCGGAACTATGACCTTTACCAGCTTGCCTGCAAAGTGACGGCCCGCCGCTTCTTCCCGAATTTCCTCAATCTGGACGCTACTTTCAACCAAAGCGAAGAGTGGAAGGCAGATGACCCGAAACGCTATCAGCATGAAGTAGCCACCATGGGATGCCGTACGCGTGTATTCGAAAACCGTTTCGGACCGAAAACTTCAATCGGACGTGGAAATATCTCTTTCTCTACCATTAATATCGTACGCCTGGCTATCGAGTGTATGAAGATAGAAGATAAAGAATTGCGTATAGCCAAATTCTTCGCAAAACTGGATGCAATGCTCGAAGTCACTGCACGCCAACTGCACGAACGTATGGAGTTCCAGAAAACCGCATTTGCCAAGCAATTCCCATTGCTGATGTCTGCCCTATGGGTAGGTTGCGAAAAACTGAAACCAAACGATACAATCGCCTCTGTTATCAATCAGGGAACGTTGGGCATAGGTTTCATAGGTTTGGCAGAATGTCTGGTTGCCCTTACCGGCAAACATCACGGAGAATCGGAAGAAGCACAAAAACTGGGAGTGAAAATAGTAACTTATATGCGCGACCGCGCCGACCAATTCTCCGATCAGTATCACCATAATTACAGTGTACTGGCTACGCCTGCCGAAGGACTATCCGGCAAATTCACAGGGGCAGACCGTAAGAAGTTCGGTGTATTGCCGGGAATTACAGACCGGGATTACTATACAAATTCCAATCACGTACCTGTGTACTACAAGTGCAGCGCCCGCCATAAGGCAGAAGTGGAAGCTCCGTATCATGAACTGACACGTGGCGGACATATTTTCTATGTAGAAATAGACGGTGATGCGACACACAATCCTGAGGTCATCATGCGTGTAGTGGACATGATGGATCAGTATAATATCGGATACGGCTCAGTAAACCATAACCGCAACCGCTGTCTGGAATGTGGATATGAAAACTCTACTCCGAATCTGGAAGCCTGTCCGAAATGTGGCAGTACGCACATCGATAAGTTACAACGTATCACCGGTTACCTGGTAGGTACTACCGACCGCTGGAACAATGCCAAACTGGCGGAACTCAACGACCGTGTCATTCATAATTAAAAATTATAAATTTAAAATTAAAGAGCTGCGCAATAACGAAGCAGCCCTTAATTTCATTCCCTCCCACCAACCTTTAATTTTTAATTCTTAATTTTTAATTGAATCATGCTTTCTATCCTTGACATTATAGAAGATACTACAGTGGACGGTCCGGGCTTCCGGACCTCCATTTATGCTGCCGGGTGCCCGAACAGATGCCCCGGTTGCCATAACCCTGAATCCTGGGATATCAACCGGGGACGCTGGATGTCGACAGACGAAATTCTGGCGAAAGTGCTTGCCGACAATTTTGCAGACGTAACATTCAGTGGCGGAGATCCGATGTACCAACCTGAGGGATTTACAGAACTGGCATGTGCCATCAAGGAAAAAAGTAGCAAGAACATCTGGTGCTATACAGGATATACTTTTGAGACTCTGCTACGCAACCCACTACAGGCCAAACTATTGCAGTATATCGATGTACTGGTAGACGGGAAATTCAAACAGGAACTACGGGATGAAAGCCTGTGCTTCCGCGGAAGCAAAAACCAACGCTTGATTGACGTACAGGCTTCATTGCAGGCAGAAGAGGTAGTGACATACAATTATAATCCCATACCTCGCATTGCTTAATAATCAGTATGCTTGAGATGCCGCCATCATCTCAAGCTCTCCTTTCTTTCCTCCCTCCTTTCAGAAATTCCCATAATTATAACTTATTATCATTTCTTTCTTTCCTCAAAAAGCCTTACCTTTGCGGCGCTTTTCAAGAATAGATAATATTAGGATAACATTTTAAAGTATGAATTCGCCAAACGAATTAAAAGAAATTACCCGGTTTTTACTGGAGTATGCTAATCGTCTTATGGGGTCCGGCGTACACACTTCACGCGTGATACGAAACACCCGTCGCATCGGAAAGTCACTGGACGTAGACGTGAAAATGAGCCTTTTCCAAAAGACCATGGTGGTAAGTGTATGCGACATTGACAGCACGGAAGTCTACAATGAAGTAGCCATTATTCCCGCTTTCCCCATCAGTTTCGAACTGAATGCTGAACTGAGTGCGCTTAGCTGGGAAGCCTACGACAATCATTTACCCCTGGAAACACTTTGGGACAAGTATGAGAAAATAATATCACGACCGAAGATGGACCCGCTTTGTACATTGTTTCTGGTGGGTTTTGCCAATGCTTCTTTCTGCGCCCTGTTTGGTGGCGACTGGACAGCGCGTCTCATTGTATTCTCCGCAACACTCATCGGTTTCTACATTAAACAGATTATGCAGAAGAAGAAAATCAATCATTATCTTGTTTTCATTGTATCTGCATTCGTAGCTTCCATGGTTGCTTCTTCAGCGCTTACGCTGGAAACGACAGCCGAGATAGCCATTGCCACAAGTGTTCTTTATCTGGTGCCCGGCGTCCCCTTGCTGAATGGTGTCATTGATATTGTTGAGGGACATGTACTAACCGGCTGCACCCGTCTCATCCAGGCATTGTTGCTGGTATTATGTATTTCCGTAGGACTCTCCTGCACTCTTATGTTAATTAGAAACAGTTTATTATGATACTCGTTGATATACTTACGGACGGCATATTTGCCGCAGTTGCCGCCATCGGTTTCGGAGCGATTTCAGATCCTCCCTTGCGCGCTTTTCCTTCCATTGCCTTACTGGCCGCTATCGGCCATGCCCTGCGTTTTTGTCTGATGACCTATCTGGGAGTAGATATCGCTACTGCATCCCTATTTGCTTCTTTCAGTATCGGTATGGGAAGTCTTGTTTTGGGAAAACGTATCTATTGCCCCATGACTGTGCTCTACATCCCTGCATTGCTGCCTATGATTCCGGGTATGTACGCCTACAAAATAGTATTCTCACTCATCATGTTCATGCAGAATATGAAAGTACCGGAATTGCAAGAAAAGTATCTGATAGACTTATTCACGAACACAATCGTTACTTGTAGCGTCATCTTCATGTTGGCAGTGGGCGCCACTATACCGTTGTTCTTGTTTATCAAACGGGCTTTCTCCATGACAAGACACGAGAAAAATTAAAAGTTGAAAATTAAAATTTAAAAGATTGCGTATGGAAGTTTTTTGGAAAACAATCGCACAATATAATGAAGCAACCTGGATTTTCCAGATAATTATTACGATTGCAGGTATCCTGCTGACCGTACTACTTTATCAAAAACCGACACTGCTGATAAAGCGGTTGATGAAGGGATATATGGTATTTTTAAATAGCTGGATTTCTATCGTCTACTACATGATCTATTGTGGTGACCGGAATTACAATTATATACTTGCCATATTCTGGGGTATAATTGCACTTATCTGGCTATGGGACCTCATTACAAACTATACTCCGTTTGAACGTTATCACAAATATGACAAACTGACTTACATACTGTATGCCATGCCATTCCTTTACCCTCTCTTGTCATGGGCACGGGGCATGGAATTCCCAATGATGACCACCTGTGTGATGCCCTGCTCCGTGGCCGTATTCACCATCGGGTTGCTACTGGCATTTTCACGCAAAGTGAATCTGCTTGTAATACTTTTCCTTTGTCACTGGGCATTGATAGCGTTTTCTAAAGTGTACATCTACAAAATTCCCGAAGATTTATTGCTGGCAAGTGCGACCGTTCCTGCCATTTATCTCTTCTTCAAGAATTACTTCGACCAGAATCTGCATAAAGAAACAAAACCAAGTGCCAAATATACCAACTGGATTCTAATAGCACTCTGTGTAGCAATTGGAGTATTTCTAAGTATCACGATATTGAACGAATTAGTGGGCTAGAGAATTAAATATGAAGTATGAAGTATTAAGGGCCACGCATCATTAATACCTGATACCTAATACTTCATATTTCATACTGATTTCATTCTATTTATTCTTTCCTTGATTTGCTACTGCTTCCATCAACTTCTTTATTTCCTCCGGATCTCCCAAGAAATAGTCTTTCTGCAAATTCAGGTCATCATCAAATTCAAAGACATAAGGTACAGCGGTGGGCAGGTTCAGCTTTACAATATCTTCATCGGAGATATGTTTCAGGTGCTTGATGATTCCTCTTAAACTATTACCATGTGCCACAACCAACAGTTCATCGGCTGTTTTCAGATTCGGGAAGATCACACATTTCCAGTAAGGCATGATGCGTTCGATTGTATCTTTCAGAGACTCGGTACGGGGCAGTTCCGCATCGGGCACTTCATTATAACGTGCTTCAAAGCGCGGATTACGAGGGTCATCCTCAGTCAGTGCATGCGGAGCAATATCATAGCTACGACGCCAGATCAACACCTGCTCTTCACCATATTTGGCAGCAGTTTCCGCCTTATTCAAACCTTGAAGCTGTCCATAATGCTTCTCGTTCAGGCGCCAGGATTTCTCTACCGGTATCCAGTCCTGATCCATACGATCCAATACCACATTCAGTGTTTTCACTGCACGTTTCAAGTAGGAAGTATAGGCTTTATCAAACTGGAAGTCATTATCTATCAATAACTGTCCCGCCTTTTCAGCTTCGGCAATACCTTTTTCTGTCAAATCTACATCGGTCCAACCAGTGAAACGATTTTCCTTATTCCATGCGCTCTCGCCATGGCGAAGTAATACAATTTTCTTCATACGAATTATTTTTTATTAGTCGTATAAATAAAACACGCATCTATCGGAACTTGTTCAATAAGAGGGAGGGATCACTATTTCAGCAGTGAATCAGCATATATGCACAACTTCAGCATTTGTTGGCACGCCAGAAACTATACCAAACAAACAACTCAATGAAAGAAGTAAATGTCTCATAGTACATATACTATAAGGTGAATAAAAAAGCGAAAAGCTGCCCCGAGAAGTTTAGTAAACCTCCCGTGAGCAGCTTCTCTATATTGTTAGATTAAACTCTTACACGAACCAACGAACGTAGCAGAAGTCCTGACGGTGAGGCAGGTCAGAGTTTTTCGGGAACATACGGTAGGATACTTTAAAGCTACCTGCGTTCTCTAATTTATGTTTCACCTGGAAGGTATAAAGATTACCCTCTTTCTTCACTACACTGAACGGTTCAACAGAATAAACGTGCTGTTTACCGTCTCCGGCAGTATAAGTAGTTACCAGTTCCAGACCGATAGCATCATTCAAGCCTTTCTCATCGATTACATAAGTAATGGTATATTCCTTACCGCTTTCGATAGTAGCTTGAAGCAATTCTTCACACTTGTCATAAGACACTACCTCAATACTGTCCCACTTAGACACCACTTCTTCTTTCCAAGCAGCAATTTCTTTTGCTTTGGCGTTGTCATTAGCCGACAATGCGCTGAAACGCTTAGCCAGCTTAGTGTAGAACTTGCTATAATAGTCGTCCAACTGACGTTTCATGGTATAGTGCGGTGCAATCTGTGCAATAGAATTCTTGATAGTCTTCACCCAACCTTCAGAGTATCCCTTCTTATTGCGTGCATAGTACAACGGCAGGATTTCTGTTTCAAGAATGCTATAGATAGTAGCTGCATCGAGCTGATCCTGATGTTCCTGGTTCTGGTAAGTACGCTTTTCAGTCAGCGCCCAACCTGCACCTTCACGATAGCCTTCCAACCACCAACCGTCGAGTACGGAGAAGTTTACAACACCGTTCATCAACGCTTTCTCACCGGAAGTACCGGATGCTTCGAGCGGACGAGTCGGCGTATTCAACCAGATATCTACACCGGATACCAGACGGCGAGCCAGCTGCATATCGTAGTTTTCCAGGAAGATAATCTTACCCAGGAATTCCGGACGACGGGAAATTTCGATAATTCTCTTAATCAAACCTTGGCCTGCTCCATCATGCGGATGAGCCTTACCTGTGAACAAGAACTGTACCGGATAGTCAGGGTTGTTCACAATCTTAGCCAGACGGTCGAGGTCAGTGAACAGCAAGTGAGCACGTTTGTAAGTAGCGAAACGACGACCGAAACCGATCAGCAACGCATTGGGATTGATCTTATCCATCAGAGAAACGATACGTGAAGGATCACCCTGGTTCTTCAGCCAAGTTTCACGGTATTGCTTACGAACATAGTCGATCAACTTATTCTTCAAAGCCATACGTGTTTCCCAGATTTTTTCATCGGGCACATTATAAATAGCTTCCCAAATCTTCGGGTTAGACTGATCATACAAGAAGTTTTCATCGAAGTTAGCAGCATAGAGATGTTTCCATTCGGTAGCGCTCCAAGTCGGGAAGTGTACACCGTTCGTAACATAACCCACATGCATTTCTTCGGGGAAATAGCCCTTCCAGATAGTAGAGAACATTTCCTGAGAAACCTTTCCGTGCAACCAGCTTACACCATTCACTTCCTGTGAAGTGTTGCAAGCAAAGACGGACATACAGAAACGTTCGCCTTTGTCGCCCGGATTATTACGGCCAAGATCCATCAGATCCTCCCAACTGATACCCATTCTGGCAGGGTAACCACCCATATACTTACCGAAGAGACCCTCGTCGAAGTAGTCGTGTCCGGCAGGAACCGGAGTATGTACAGTGTACAGAGAAGAAGCGCGTACCAGTTCGATAGCCTGGTCGTAAGACAAGCCTTCAGCTACATAATCACAGATACGCTGAACGTTGATCAACGCTGCGTGTCCTTCGTTACAGTGATAAACATCTTTCTTGATACCCAGTTTCTTCAGTGTCAAGATACCACCGATACCAAGCAATATTTCTTGTTTCAAACGGTTTTCCCAGTCACCACCATAGAGTTGGTGAGTAATAGGACGGTCGAATTCGCTGTTCATTTCATTATCCGTATCCAACAGATAGAGAGAAATACGTCCAACGTTTACACGCCATACAAAAGCATGAACAAAATAATCCAGATAAGGAACATCTACAATCACCTGATTGCCATTCTCGTCCATCACTCGCTCGATGGGCAACTGACCGAAGTTCTGAGCTTCGTAGTTGGCAATCTGCTGGCCATCCATAGAGAGGGTCTGCGTGAAATAACCGTAACGATATAGGAATCCTACTGCGCAAAGGTCAACATTGCTATCGGAAGCCTCTTTCAGGTAGTCGCCGGCAAGAACACCTAAACCACCAGAATATATCTTAAGTACCTGGTTCAAACCATACTCCATGCTGAAATAAGCAACGGAAGGGCGCTTCTGATCAGGTTTCACGTCCATATACGTTCTGAACATAGCATAGACGTCATTCATTCTCTTCAGAATTACTTTGTCATTTGCAAGCGCCTCGAGTTTAGCATAACTCATTCTTTCCAACAGAAGGACGGGGTTATGACCAACTTCTTTCCACAAAGCAGGGTCAAGGTCTTTAAACAGTTCAGTAGCTTCATAGTTCCAAGACCACCAAATGTTATGTGCCAATTCAGACAATTTCTCCAACTCGGCAGGAACATGAGATTTCACATTCACATCTTTCCAGTTCGGAGTGTTTACATTACTAACTTTAATCTTCATTGTATGATTACTTGATTGATTAATAATTCATATTTATTTTAACCTAACTGACGTTCCATCGCATGACGAAGGGCAAAGTCATAGGCTTCATAATAATATTCAATAAAATGCTTCCACAAAGCCTGTTCAGCTACTTGCCCGGCACGCTTGCGAATGTTTTTCACTTCTGCATCCGTCTTTGCAGAGAATGCCGAAATGGTGTCTTTGATACCGTCAGCCACTTCAGAATAGTTGTAATCCGAACGGTGAAGTACCTCTACCCCATCATCGATGCCATGCTGGTTCTTCAGGCTGTTCACCCAAAGTCCGAAACCTGCCAGATCGGTCGTGACGGTAGGAACATGGAAAGCAACACTTTCCAACGGGGTATAGCCCCAAGGTTCGTAATATGAAGGATAGACACTAAGATCTTCTCCTAATATTAAATCGTAATATTGCTTGTTTATAATGCCATCTTTTCCGTCGAGATAGCAGGGAACAAAAATAATCTTCACCTTATCCTCAGGACGGTTGCTCATGCCCATATACTTCAGCATATCCAGCACTTGATCATGCGTCATGTTGTGCAGCCAGTGAGTAATCAAAGGTACTTCCAGCGGAGTAGTGAATTTCTCCTTGCTCTTGAGACGCTGTTGCAGGTCTTCACGGGCATCACCTACCCATCCTGGCACATTGATAAACGCCAATACATTCTTCTCCAGATTCTTATCACGGTTCAGCCGATTCAGTGATTCAAGAAAGACATCGATGCCTTTGTTCTTAAACTCATAACGACCGCTGGTACCGATAATTAACGTATCATCACCCATATCCGTACCCATCAGGCAATTGGCAACGCGCAACATGGTAGATCTCGCACGTTTGCGTTTTCCGGTAAACGTCGTTCCTTTCGGTACAAAATCATCTTCAAAACCATTCATAAGCACTACATCGGCAGGCTTATCAAGCAATTCCTTGCACTCGTTATTTGTGATTTCACTCACAGTCGTAAAACAGTCTACATAGTGCGCAGTCTGTTTTTCAATGGAGTGTTTGGATTGCATATTGAGCTCTTCCGCCATCTGATCGCCATTATAAGCGAAGAGATAATCGTAAAGAGGCTTATTGTTACCTGCAATGGAACGTCCGATGGACGTGGCATGCGTGGTAAATATCGTAGCGATTTCAGGAACAGCAGTCTGCAAGTAGAGGGCTCCCATACCGGTCATCCACTCATGTGCCTGATAAATCACTTTATCTGTCTCCGTCAGGTTGTAGCGATAAAAACTCTCTACTACCTTTCCGGCAGCATACGAAAACATGGATGCTTCATCATAATCACCGTATGCATGCAGTGAATCCACCTGATAGCGGTTCCACATTTCTGTATAGATATCATTCTTCAGTGCGAAAAACGGTTGGAAATCAACCAATATAACGATCGGATTGCCCGGAATGTTCCAGCGTCCTACACGGACGGAAAGGTTATCTTGCTCAGCTGCATGCTTTCTCCATGCTGCACAAAGGTTATCGGACTCGATAAACAAAGGATTCTCTTTACCCTGCCAAAAATCAGGCCCTATAAAAAACAATCTATCATGAAATTTTGCCTGCAAGGTATTTGCTCGCGTGGACAAAACCGTATAGATACCTCCAACCTTATTACATACTTCCCAGCTTGACTCGAAGATGTAGTCGGGGGTTAACAGCTCTTTAGTCATATTACTTTTAATCTCTATTACTTAATACCGGCTGCAAAAATACACATTATTCTTTGAAAAATAGCCTATTAATCGAAAAAACTAATGAAATATGCATAAACAATCGTTTGCGAAAAATAGTTAGAAGGGCATTTCACTTAACGAGGTGTGGCATTTGCCTTGTTCAAGTGTGGCATTTGGAAACAATAAACCCAGGATCGTCACCGGAATGACAACCCTGGGTTAGCAAATTATTCAGAAATAGATTCTTATGCAACCAGTGCGCTACCAATCAAGAATGTTGCAGCCAAAGCAACGATAGCATAAAGTTCCGGGAATACGGCAAGGATCAATGTATTGCTGAATACATCGTGACCTTGTCCGATAGCTGCGATACCATTTGCACAAACCTGTCCCTGACGGATAGCTGAGAACAAGGCAACCAATCCCAAGGCAATACCTGCACCAAGAATAGCGGCAGCCTGGATGGCTGTCATTTCAGGAGTAAGGATACCGAAAATAGTCTGGAACATAAAGTAACCGGCAAAACCATACAAACCCTGCGTACCGGGAAGTGCTGTCAATACGAGGAAGTTTCCGAATGCACCGTCGTTCTTCTTCAAAGCACCGATAGCTGCGTTACCGGCAATCGTCACTCCATAGGCACTACCGATGCCAGACAAACCAATCATTACTGCGATGCCAATGTAGGCAATCAATAAGTTCATTTCCATAATCTTACGTTTTTTATTGTTTTAATTTTTAATTCTATAATTGTTATTTTTTAAATGGCTTATATTCTTTTCCGCCTCCTTCGTAACCGGAATTCTTAAAGAACTCCACGAAAGTCAGACGCATGGGGTGAACCATCGCACCCAGTACATTCATAAACATGTTAATGGCATGTCCGATAACAAATATCAGTACCATCACAATCGGACCGACAATCACATTGTCAGGGCTCATGCCCACAGCCAGACTGTTGAATACTCCCGCAAGGATACCTCCCGACAGACCGAGGGCAAACAGACGAACATACGAAAGCACGTCGCCCAGCAAACCCGTAGCCATGTTGTAAGAATCCCACAAACCCAGTCCGATATTCATAAACACGTTCTTACCGGGACTGTTGAAGAGAAATATCATAACGGCAGCCACACCAAGAATGCACAGATGTACCGTACCACCCAAAGGCATCACTTCGGGCAACATGAATCCTACTCCGCAGGATATCAGCAACACAATCCAACCGATAGTGGCTACGGCATACTTAAAGCCGAACTGTATAGCCTGATTGACTGCTTTCAGTATCATACCGAAGAGAATCTGAATCACACCGAGTATCAGTGACAACTGGAACATGGCATTATTATCCATGAACAAATGATCCTTCATATACTGCAAGAAAGGTATGTTTATGTCATAGAGGCTCACTCCGAAGAACGTACCCGTCAGCATTCCACAGAAGAATGTAGAAGCAGCCAATATCTGTATCAATGAAAGAATCGGCTTCATCGTAGCACTGATATTCTTGGCGAACATACGGTACAGCGTAGCAGCAAGGAACAGGAACAACCCGTAACCGGAGTCGCCCAGACACAACCCGAAGAACACCATAAAGAATGGTGCAAAGAACGGTGTCAGATCCAACTCACTGTATTTCGGAAGCATGTAGAGTTTGCATATCGGCTCAAACCAGGCAAAGAACCCCTTATTGTTCAATTGGATAGGCACATTATCTTCCGGTGTCGGATTCGTAATCTCATAATAGATATGCTGTTCATCCAGCCATGCGGCAATTTCCTTTTCTTTGGAAGCCGGCGCCCAGCCTTGCAGCAACATTAGTTTTTCTCCAGCTGTAGCCTCTGTGTTCAGTATCACCTGAGAAAACTCTATTTCAGTGTTCACCTCCTTCAAGGCTGCTTGTAATGAAGGTTGTTCCTTCTCAGCAAGCACAGCCAGCTTTTGGTCATTGTCCGCCAAAGCCTGTTCAGTCTCCTGACAAAGTATCTGCACACGGGTCAATGAATAAGGAGGCAACTTTATCTGCTCTGCATCCAAATCTACTTCCACTTCATTCTTAGTTACAGTAATGAAATAGATACGTGAGGATACACAATTGATAATCATCGCATTATAAATTTCCTCCCAAGCTTCGTCATAGCTACCTTCCGAGCAACAGTAAAAGTTTACCGCAAAGCCGGCATCATGCAGAAGATTCAGACTTTCAGGCTCGAAATCACCCCAGGGTTCCAGGGCGGCTTTCTCCTTCTGATAGTTTTGCAACTGTTGTTGCAGCTTCGTTTTTTCACTTTGCAACACATCCACTTCGTCCAGCACTTCCAGCCCGCGGGCAGCAGAAGCGGGTGTAGTTTCCTTCGCTTCGCTCAATCCATGCAACATTTTCAATGTTGCCTGCAAACGCGAAGAAAGCCGGATGCTGTCCTGCAACTCTGCATTATCAGCTACTCCCTGCTGTTTTTCAGCCACGTGCACTACTCCAAGTTCGCGCACTCCGTTCAGAAATGCCTCGTACTCCTTATGATATACAAGGAATGTGAGCTTCTTCATTTTTGTAATCATGCTTCTGCCTCCTTCCTACTCTCTTGATGGGATTTCATGATTTTCTGCGATGACTTGGAGAGGTTCTCCTCGTCTTCCATGAAGCGCTTGATCTTTCGCAGAGCATCCTGATAGCCTGGAATCTGCACTTTCTCAAAGAGGTTTACCTTTTGGGTAGTCTTTTTACGTGCATGTTCCAGCAAGCCCAGTTTGGCGACGATAAACTCCCGTTCGATAGCCGTCTGTGCCAACACCTTGAGCAAATGTATGCCGTCGGCATACCATTTGGGGGCATTGAACAGGCTGTAGGGGCGTATTTCGAAATCAACGTTTTCGAGCAACGGCACCCGTACACCGGCAATCTTCTTCACGCCGAGATGTACATCGCTCACCTTTATCAATGAGGAGTCAAACTCATTCCAAAGGGCGAACATCGCTTCGTAGGCCTGGATTTCCCGTTCCAACTTCTCATCCAGCGCGGCAGCTTCTGATTTGCAGCGCTTCACTTCCATGCGTAGTGCGCTCTCCTTATTCTTGATAATAGGGAGTGTACGTACCCGCACTTTCAGTTGCTTTTCCAACTGCTGGAGGGAAGTTTTATTATATTGAAACTTTATAGCCACTTTATTAGTGATTAGTTGTTAGTGATTAGTTATTTGCTTTTGGCCAAAACTCGTCAACCAATTCTTTCTTGATATTCACTTCTTCCGGACGGAAATACTTACCGAACAGGCTCCAAGCCACGTCGAGCATCTCAGTTGTATCGAGGTTCACATCAATAGCCAGCAATTGGTTGGAGTAATCCTTGGCAAATGCAAGGGTACGTTCGTCATAATTTGTCAGGTCGAAACCGTTCTCCAACTTCGTCTTGGCGTTGGCAGCATCAGCGTACAGACGTACAGCAGCATTCATCACCTGCGGATGGTCTTTACGCGTCTTCTTACCTGTAACGAGCTGTTTCAGACGGGACAGTGAACGGAACGGGTCAACGATAACCTTACCGATATCTGTATCACGACGCAGGAACAACTGACCTTCCGTAATGTAACCCGTATTATCAGGCACAGCATGCGTAATATCGCCACCGGACAATGTTGTCACTGCGATAATGGTAATGGAACCACCACTTGGGAACTGTACTGCCTTCTCATAAATCTTAGCCAAATCCGAATAAAGAGAACCCGGCATAGAATCTTTTGAAGGAATCTGGTCCATACGGTTGGATACAATCGCCAACGCATCAGCGTAAGAGGTCATATCAGTCAACAGTACCAATACCTTTTCATTATTATTCACAGCGAAATATTCGGCTGCCGTCAACGCCATATCCGGAATCAGCAAACGTTCTACCGGAGGATTCTCCGTTGTATTCATGAAGCTGACGATACGGTCGAGCGCACCAGCGTTGGAGAATACATTCTTAAAGTACAGGTAGTCATCGTTCGTCATACCCATACCGCCCAGGATGATCTTATCCGTCTCGGCACGAAGTGCTACGTTCGCCATTACCTGGTTAAACGGCTGGTCAGGGTCGGCAAAGAACGGAATCTTCTGTCCGGATACCAGCGTATTGTTCAAGTCGATACCTGCAATACCAGTCGCAATCAGTTCCGACGGTTGTTTACGGCGTACCGGGTTCACAGACGGACCACCGATTTCCACTTCCTGACCTTCGATAGACGGACCACCGTCAATCGGATCACCGAAAGCGTTGAAGAAACGTCCCGCAAGCTGTTCGCTCACTTTCAGCGTAGGCGACTTGCCCAGAAATACTATCTCCGCATTGGTCGGGATACCTTCCGTACCCTCAAATACCTGCAAAGTCACATCGTCACCGGCAATCTTCACCACCTGGGCGAGCTTGCCGTTTACGGTTGCCAACTCATCATACCCTACCCCTGTTGCCTTCAGCGAACACGTAGCTTTCGTAATCTGAGTGACCTTGGTATATATTTTTTGAAATGCTTTTGTTGCCATCTATTTATTTACAATTTAGCAATTTACAATTTACAATTTTCGCATTCTAACTTTTTACCACCTACACACACAAGCCGAACGGCAAATTGTACCTTGTAAATGGTAAATTGTACTTTTCCTTATGCTTTACGTTCTTCAATCAGTTCCTGCAACTGCTTACGGAATCCTTCATATTCTTCTGATTTGAACTTCGAGTAGTTCATCTGCTTACAGATATTGATCATTTTCTTAAAATAATCCATTACTTCATTGAAGTTATCGAATTCAAACTCCGTATGACAGATATCAATAATCATGTTCAGGATATCTTCCTGGCGCTCCATCGGCGTTACAGCGTCAATTTCGTCGAAAGCATCCTGTTGCAGGATTACGAAGTCGATCAATTCTGATTTCCAGAATGTTACATGATATTCTACAGGTACACCGTCATCACCCAGGATATTGATCTGTTCGGCAATCTCCTTACCGCGTTGCAAGCGGTTTTTGATTTCATTCACCTTACCGATCCACTCGCCATTGATGTGAGTTTTGATATATTCCTCAAATTCAGGATATTCGATATATTTAGAATAAGAATCAATCGGATTCACGGCGGGATAACGCTTCTTATCGGCACGATCCTGCTCAAGAGCGTAGAAACAGCGGGCTACCTTCTTCGTATTCTCCGTTACAGGCTCTTTCAAGTTACCACCGGCAGGAGACACCGTACCGATAAAGGTAATAGAACCCGTTTCACCGTTACCCAGCACCACATATCCGGCACGTCCGTAGAAATTGGAGATGATAGAAGACAAGTCCATCGGGAATGCGTCAGGTCCAGGCAACTCTTCCATACGGTTGGACATCTCGCGCAAAGCCTGTGCCCAGCGGGAAGTGGAGTCAGCCATCAACAATACCTTCAGACCCATGCTACGATAATACTCTGCAATCGTCATAGCCGTATATACAGATGCTTCACGGGCAGCTACCGGCATGTTCGAAGTATTAGCGATAATGATTGTACGCTCCATCAACTTACGTCCGGTATGCGGGTCAACCAGTTCCGGAAATTCCGTAAAGATTTCCACAACCTCATTGGCACGCTCACCACAGGCAGCAATGATTACGATATCCGCCTCCGCCTGCTTTGAAATGGCGTGCTGAAGCACCGTTTTTCCCGTACCGAACGGGCCGGGGATAAATCCCGTACCACCTTCTACGATAGGATTCACGGTATCAATGACACGTACACCCGTTTCCAACAGTTTGAAAGGACGCGGTTTTTCTTTATAATTCGTCATGGCGCGTTTCACCGGCCATTTCTGTATCATGTTCACATGGATGTCATTCCCTTCTTCGTCAGTCAGTACGGCTACGATATCTTCGATGCTGTACTCACCTTCGTCTACGATGGATTTCACGGTACATACACCCTTTTGAGTGAAAGGCACCATGATTTTCAGGGGTTGGAAGTTTTCATCCACTTGGCCCAGCCAGGCAGCAGCTTCCACTTTATCACCCACTTTCACCAGAGGCATAAAGTGCCATCTGCTTCCCTTGTCCAGCGGATAGGTATATTGTCCGCGTTTCAGGAAGACTCCATCCATCTTATCGAGGTCATTTTGCAGACCGTCATAGTTTTTCGAAAGCATACCCGGGCCTAATGTCACCTCAAGCATGTGTCCGGTAAATTCGGCTTCAGCCCCTACTTTCAGTCCGCGGGTGCTCTCAAACACCTGCACGTACACATGGGTACCTACCACCTTAATCACCTCCGCCATCAGTCGGTCACCGCCGGTCGAGATGTAGCAAATCTCGTTCTGTGCCACCGGGCCGTCAACGACGAGGGTTACCATGTTGGCGATAACGCCACTAACAGTTCCTTTTGTTGCCATATAATTATGTTATTTATTTTATCTGAATTCTGCGGGAATCTGCACTTCATCCTTCAGCGTTGCTATGATGCTGCGGAACAGCTGATTACCCTTTTCCTTATCCAAAGAAATCCACCGTTCTATCATTTCCAGTTGCAGCAGAAAAACGAACAGACGCTCTACGGTGAAATAGTTGAAGAAGGTAGCTTCTTCCATCCAATTCCAACGTAACTGGTCAATTTTCTTTTCCCGTTCCACTAACTCTTCGGTTTCACTGATCTTCACCAACTGATCCAGGAAGTCCACCTCTCCCGTCAGCCCGAAATCACGGGCACCGGATGTACGCAAAGCCTCGCACACTTCCGTATCTCCCACTATCAGCGGAGCGATATCCATCTTGAATTTCCGGGCAGTCAGTGCCACCAGCACATTGTTCATTGTCAGATTGAACGCAAACCAGGAAGACACGAACTTATTCCTACACTTCATTGCATACGCATAGTAAAGCGCAGCCAGACGATCCTCATGCAGAAAATCATCCTCGGCAGGAGTATTGAAATATTCTGAAATAAAAGTGGAGAGATAGGAAGGAAATACGGCATCAGCCACCTCGTCACCATCTTTAAGCGATGAGATAAACTCAACCAATTCTTCTGCGGAATAATTTCCACGAGAGTCAATGGCAGCGTCTTTATCCTTTAGTAATTTCAGAACGTTCGCATTGTCAAACTTCAGATAAAACAGGTCAATCAACCGTCTATCTTCGTCGGATAAATCCGGATACAGTTCCGCTTTGAAATCAGCTACCGTATAGCTCAGTTTGCTATCCTCCAAAGTGAGTTCGGGCAAACCGGCTACCAAGTAGTAATAGTATTTACTCATATCCTGTGGTTTTAGAACAGCATTTCCACTAATTGCGGACGCAGGAATTCTTTGAAGTAATTCATAAATTCTTCTTCACCGAAGTTTACTTTGTACGAACCATCGGCAGGCGAAACGGTGAACAACGTCTTATTACCATTTACCTGTTCTATTTTCACACCTTTATCCAGCAACGCTTTTGCTTGTGCGGCGAAGTATTTCTTCAGGCCGTCGGCATCGGCGGTAGAGATCACGATAGGCTCGTTCACACTCCATTTGGAAGCTAATGCAACTATGAAGGCGTTCAGATAATCCTTATCGGCAGCAAATGCTTTCACATCCGCATTGACAATCTTATCCGTCACAAGTGTAGCGATTTCAGACTTCAGTGCATTCACTGCCTGGCCGGCGAATAATTTCAATTCCGACTTGGTATTTTCTGCCAGTTCATCGGCAGACTTACGAGAGGCAGCCACAATTGCTTCAGCTTCTTTACGAGCGTCTTCCACAATTTTCTTGGCTTCATCTTGAGCGTTAGCGATAAGTTTCTGGGCCTCAGTGTTACCTTTTTCGACCCCCTCGCGGTAAATCTTATCAGTCAACTCTTGAATTTTGTTTTCCATATACACAGGAGTAATTTTAATAATTATATAATTGCGATTTTTTCCCTTTTTATTAGATTCGAGTCCAAAAGTACTAAAATCCCTTAGAAAAAAGGGGGAAAGAATGGAATAAAAACGTCCTATTTTTCAAAAAAAGCCTTTTTATACCATTTTTATTCTGTAAAGATAAGGATGAAGTTTCAAACTAAAAAGAAATTGCTTGCTGAAAAAGGAAAATAGAAGGTTCAAAGAGGAAAAAAAGCTACTGAAAGTAACCATTATACAAACATTATACCTATAAACACAAAAAGCCTCCATATCATTTCGATATGGAGGCTTCTCTCTAAAACGGCAACTACCTACTCTCCCACTTGACGCAGTACCATCGGCGTGATCAGGCTTAACTTCTCTGTTCGGAATGGGAAGAGGTGGAACCCTGATGCTATAGTCACCTAAATAAGTTAGACATGATGCAAAAAAGCAAAGACTTTAAACTGAACGTATATACCTGCCATACAAGGCAAAGACCAAAAGTGAACGGGCAATTAGTAATGCTCGGCTATGATGTTACCACCTGTACACCTGCATCCTATCAACGTTGTAGTCTTCAACGACCCTAAGAAATCTAATCTTGTGGCTGGCTTCGTACTTAGATGCTTTCAGCACTTATC